>Ga0307929_1000046_pt1 | contig 117591 bp, 89 predicted proteins | sample AceLakmetage1330_FD_203160 | JGI IMG/M metagenome (GOLD analysis project Ga0307929, IMG submission 203160) | Saline water microbial communities from Ace Lake, Antarctica - #1330 | ecosystem: Environmental > Aquatic > Non-marine Saline and Alkaline > Saline | place: Antarctica: Ace Lake...
TGGCAGGAAAACTAATGAAAAGTAAGTTTTTTAAACCAAAATTAGAAAAAAATGAAATTGTAAGTTTGATAATAACTTCACAAAAGATAAATATTATAAGCGGAGATAAATCATTGTTTGTCGATACTCCAAAGGATGCTTTTTCGGAAGGAGTTATTATCAAAACTCATGAAGTTGCACAAGCAATTAAGAATTTACTTATATTAAATAAAGTTAAAAACAGAAATACAATTGCTTCGATAGGAGTTGATGGTGTACTATTGCGTTTGCTCAACGTGCCTTTTCTTAAGCCAGAGGCAATCAAGGATATAGTTTGCAAGGAGGTATCTAAATATATTGCGTTTTCTGGTGAAGAACTGGAGACAGATTTTTATCCGCTAGGAGATGTAAGTGAGTCCGGAATTCGAAAACTGAGAGTTTTGGCTGTAGCGGTAAAAAAAGAAATTATCGACTCGTATATCAAAACTATTAAATTAGCTGGGTTAAATGTGCAGGTAATTGATTTAAATTGTTTAGCAATTATTCGGGCAACTATTTCTCGAACATCTACGCCTAAAGATATTACTATTTTAGTTTCAGTGGAAAATGATGTGGCAATAGCTTTTATTTTTAAGGATTCTCAGATTTATTATCTCCATAAGTTAGATAGCACTAATCAGCTTCAGGCAGGATTAGACTCGATTAACAAATATTGTCAGAGTGAATTTGGAAAAGATGCTAAGATTCACACAATAATTTCTTCGGAAATAAATGGTTTAACTTTGGCCGAAGGACTCAGCTTGAGAGATTCAAAAGAGAGTGCATTTTTGGTTAAAATAAATCTTCTTCCTCTGGAAGAGCTAAAAACAAAAGAGTTTGATAAGCAGATAGTGTTATTTCTCACAACAACAATATCAGTGATTGCTGTTTTGCTATTTGTGTTTTTTTGTTTGCTAGTTGCAACGTGGTTTAATTCTAAACAAGCAGCTTACTCACAAGAAAATCTCAAAAAACCAACACCAGTTTTAAACAAACTGTTAGGGATGGAAAAAGTAAGCAAGCTTTATGAGCGAGAAATAAAAAATCAGCAAAAAATTATTAAAGCGGTCAATCAACAAGATTGGAGTTTTATTTTGGAGGAGATTAAGAAAGTAATTCCCAAAAAAGCTTTTCTTGTGCGCATTGAAAGCAACCAAGATAATGAGATGAATATTGTTGGCGAAGCAGCTAATGCAGACACAGTGTTTAGTTTTGTTAATTCTTTGAAAAGCTCTGATTATTTTACAGATGTTAAGTTAGTAGAATCTAAGGATAAGGAAAACCAAAATAATGTCACTGCTTACTTTATGATAAAGTGTCAGATTGCGGCGATTGATTAAGAATATTAAAGAGTAATCCATGAAATTAAACGTAAAAGCTGCCTACAATTTGAATAATCGTGAAAAAATAATAATCGCAGTAACGATTATATCTGCTGTTGGGTATATAATTTATCAAGTGTTGATTCCTGGGGTTATTATCCAGTATCAATCAGCTCGGAGGCAATTTTTATCTCAACGAACACTGATTAAGTCTAAACAGGAAAAAACAAATTATTTGTTAAAGCTGGAAAAGAAATTTGATGATTTACAAAGTAAAATAACTAAGCAACAAGATTTATTTTTTAATGAACAGGAACTAACCGGGTTTTTGAATGATTTGGAAAAAGAAGCTTTGGCCACTGACAATGATATTAAAACGATAAGACCGTTAAAGACAGAAACAATGCATAGCTTTTTCCCGGATTCAAATACGGAGCTTATTTATAAGAAAGATGTTATTTTAGTGAAAATCCAAGGTAGATATAATAATCTTTTGAGTTATTTCAAAAAGCTTAAAAGCTATCAAAGGCTATTAGGGATAAATAAATTAGACGTTGAGTATGCAGAAAAAGGAACGTTAAAGCTTGAAGCACGTTTCCAATTAGATGTTTATTATGTTGTTGGTGTGTCGCAAGATAATTAAATTATGAATAAGCTTGTTTTTCTATCTGTGTTTATTATGGTGTTAATTTATGGCTGCACTCAGGAAGAGAATAAAGACAGTGATGCTATAGCTATCACAACTTTATTTGATCAAAAAGTAGCGGAATTAAAAGAAGCGGATGGCTCAGAAAAGTTGAATTCGGAAAAGGTGTATTTGCTTTCTAATATTTATGGACGCGATGATCCGTTTGATTATTCAATAACTAGTAATTTTAATGAGACGAAATCTCAATCACAAGATTCTGGATTAAGCGGAATAATGTGGAGTCCAAAAAATCCAATTGCAATCGTTAATAATAAAATAGTTAAAGTCGGAGATAAGACTTCTTTAGGGAATGTAATAGCGATTAAAAAAGAAATAGTTATTTTTGAAGACGAAACTGGTCTTCATGAGATTAGGCTAGGAAGATAGATTAACGAGTGTTTATTTTTTCAAGATTTAGAGTTGCTTCTTTATGGTAAGGTTTGATTTGTAAAGTCCTAAGCCAACATTCAATCGCTAAATCTTTCTTACCTGTCGCGTTATAGATAACTCCCAGATTATTCAAAGCAAACGATGAGTTGGGATTAATATCTAAAATTTTCTTAAAATGCTTTAATGATTGATTTAGCTTGCCTTGTTGATATAAGATAACGGCTAATTTTCCTCTTGCTTCTTGCGAATCGGAGTTCAGAGAAAGCACTTTTTTATACTGGCTAGCTGCTTTTTTCTGTTCATTAATTTTTTGATAAGTTGTAGCCAGGTTTAAACGGGCATTGATGTATTCAGGATTGGCAACAATTGCTTTTTTAAATTCAGAGATTGCCTTCTTTGTTATATTTTTTCGGGCGTAAACCGAACCAAGGTTATTATGCGCTTCGGCATAATTAGGAGAAATTCTGATTGCTTTGGAAAATTCTTGTTCTGCTTGAGAATATAATTTTTGTTGGTGATAAACAATGCCAATACTGTTGTGGATCAGAGAAGTTTGAACATTTGCACCAAGAGCTTTTCGGAATTCATTTATTGCTTCATTGCTGGAGCCGATAATTCTTAAGAATTCACCCTTTTTAAAAGTTGTAAATGGGAAAATTCCAGTTATTATTTTTTGATCAGGTGTGTTATTCAATAGCTCAGACAGGGGAGAGTATTTTTTGATTATTTTTTGGTTGCTTAAGGAATCCTTAATAAATAAGGCAGATATTTCGTCAAAATAAATAAGTTTCCAGTGGTTATTTTGGTAGATATAATTCAAGAAGGGATCGGTTGCCGTGTATATTCGGGTTAAGAGAATTAAGTTAATGTTAAATTCTTCGGAAATTGCATCAAAACTTTGTGGGTTTGCAAATAGCCGAACATATTGTTGGTAAAATTGCGGCCCATATACTTCAGTTCTTCCGTCAATAAATACTTTTCTTTGCGGAAACATTTTCCAGATTAAGTAGCCACCGCTTTCATAAGTGTTAAAAAGATTTCCGGAGATATTGTTATTTTTGATGAAATCAACCGCTGATTCCGGATACTTAGGATGAATAATGCCGAATCCGAAGTTTCGGATAACTTTATTCCGGAATAGATATTGTGGGGCAGTTGCTTTGAAAATACAGGTTATAATTGTTGCTAAAAGAATAATTTGTAATAATAATAGTGAGAATTGTTTTATCTTTGGAGATAAAGATAAAATTTTTTGAATATTTGCTTGTTTAATGTTAAAAATGCTTATTGGGATTGCTAAAAGAGCAAAGGTAGGAATGTTGCGGTTGGCAATTAAGGAGAATGCTAGAAAAATAAAATAAATTGTAAATCGAGTAACATTTAAACGTCTGAAATTAATGATGAACGTTCCTAGGGACAAGAGGACTAGTAATCTATAGTAAGGGTATGGCTGAATTTTAAATAAGGTGTATAAATTAATGGGAGGTTGTAACTCAGCAATATATTTCATAATTACATCTTGGTAGCCGCTTTTGTTTAGTTCAGTTAAAGTTAGAAATGGGTAGAATGCACCAGTTAATCCGTTGGGATTGATTAAACCGGAGAACATGCACAGCGCGGCAACTATTAATAAAATATAGTATTTTTTTTCTTTAATAGCCTTTTTTTCGTTCCATTGAAAGGGTAATTTTAATTTCCAGGTTATTAATTCTCCGATGAGGTATGTGCAAATTAAAATTATTCCAATTAAAGAGCCTCCGTGTAAGTTGTTCCAGATGATTTGGAAAAATGGTAACAGAAAAATTAATTTTTTGCGTTGATTATATTTATAGGCGTTTAGAATATAGAAATAAATAATCACAAACAGAAAATTAAAAATAAAAGGACGAAGCAGAAATCGATGCCCGGAAGCTAAAACAGCGAGAAATATAAAGGAAATTGACAGTAAATATATTTTTTTCTGATAAACTATTTTAAATAAAATGAGAAAGGTGACTCCCAATACTATAACTTTTAGTAGTATTAGTCCGCTGATGCCAAAACAATTAAATATTGAGAAAAGTAAAACATCAGATAACCATTGGTGATTAACCCATGTATGCATAGGGACAGTGTAGGAAAATATGTCAAATTGAGGGATGAATCCATTATTAATTATGTATTCTCCGGTTTTTAAGTGCCACCAGATGTCAAAACTTCTTATCTTTTGGATGATAATTGAGCCAATAAATAGAAATAAACTTAGGATAATCAGGGTTTTCAATAGTTTGTTTAGGTGAAAGATAATGAGGGGAATCTGTTTTTTCTCTTGCATTTGTTGAGTATAACATGGTGGATAGAGAGGTTCAATGTAATTATTACAAGAGTAAAATAGGCTTAAATGCTGGGGACTGAAGAAGCCGTTGGTAAAATGATGGTGTTATTTTTGTGTTGGGTTATTCTATCAAATAGTGATATAATATATCAATTATTAAAAAGGAGTAGGAAATGAAGTATCAAATAATTTTGCTTTTTTTATTGCTAAGCGGATGCTTTTGTTTTTCAGATGAACTGTTCGCGTTTTCTGGGGAATATTCTCAATTCGTAAAACGAGATGAAAAAATTAATGAATTTTTAGATGAAAATGAAGATAATTTGAATGGTGGCCAAATATGTCAGCCGGGAAAGTTAGTGGAAAATTTTCCCTTTTATATTTATCAGGATGCTGATTACCCGGGTAATCATTATTTTCCCAGTGGTTATATGGGTGATTATGTTGACATAAAATTTGATCTTTTTTGTAAGGATAATCCTTATTCCGGATCAACTTGCATTAAAATGACATATAGCGGCAAAGCTTATCAAGGTGGAAAATGGGCTGGTCTTTATTGGCAGAGCCAAACTAGCGATTGGGGAAAAGAGCTCGGAGGCTATAATCTAGAGAAGGCGACAAAATTTACTTTTTGGGCTAGAGGCCAAAGAGGTGGTGAAATGATAACTGTATTTAAGATAGGCGGCATTGTCGGTGAGTATGGAGATTTTTCTAGTAAAACTATTGGGCCTGCAGTGCTAACTAAGAAATGGAAGAAATATACTATTGATCTAAAACATATGGATTTGCAGATGAAGGAATCTTGTCCAAATTCAAATCCGTTAAGTAGGGTTGTTGGCGGCTTTGCCTGGGTTACGAATATTGATGTAAATCAGGGAGGAATTGTTTTTTATCTAGACGAGATGAAATATGAAGTCGAGTAAAGTTGTTGGTTTATTCTTGTTAGCTATTGTTGGCTGTTCGCCTTTGGAGACGGCAAGGATTATGGGCTTAGGGACTAAGCCGTTTAAAGAACAGGGAAAATTGTACACAAAAGTCATTAATTGTGATTTTTTTTCTTGCTATGAGATAATTTATCAGCAATTTCAAGAAATCGGAGCACATTATTACCGAGGAAACAGGCAAAAAAGTTTTTTGGTGTTTACCAACCTAAACTCAGCGTTTAAGCAATGTAGTGAATCTACTGAAGTGGCTGTTTTTTTTAAGGATTTAGCCCCGTTAAAAACAGAGGTACAAATTTCTTCTCTGAATTATTCTTTAGCCGAATTTGTGGCAGAAAAAATATTTCAAGCAATAAAAAATGATAATTAGGATAATTCGCTAGGCTGTACGACAAAATAGAATTAACGGATGATATTATATGGAAGAAATTCAGTTTTAGAAAGATTACAATATAATTCTTCAAGTATTAACGAAATATTATTCCAAGAGAGTTTTAATGATCTTGCGATTTCTAAGCTAGTAAAAAAGCATAGGATTAAAGTAAAAACTGTTTCTCAGAAAAGACTAAATAAAATAAAACCTGGTGATTCCTGGGGAGGGGTTGTTGCTTATGTCCAGGAATATCAATATGCTGATTTTGATGAATTACTGAGAACAGAGGTAAAGCATAATCTATCATTTATTTTTTTAGATCGGGTGTTTGATCCGCAAAATCTAGGGGCAATCATCAGAAGTTTAGCCTGTTTTGGCGGATTTAGCCTAGTAATTCCTAAACATCAGTCTTGTAAAATAACCGAAAGTGTAATCCATGTGGCCTCAGGCGGCGAAAATTTTGTTCCGGTGTCTATTGTTTCAAATCTTACCAATGCGTTATTAAAATTGAAGAAAAAAGATTACTGGGTAGCGGGTGCAGTTACTGAAGGTGGCCAAGAGCTGGGAAAGGTTAATTTACCATTTCCGTTAGCTCTTGTTTTGGGTTCGGAGGGGGAAGGTATTCGTTATGGAGTTGAAAAGCATTTAGATCTAAAATTGAGCATCCCTATGATTGGCGCTTCTCTTTCTCTCAATGTAGCTTCGTCATGTAGTGTTTTTTGCTATGAGATATCCCGGCAAATAAAAAAGATAAGTAAACATTAATTTAAGGTTAATAAATATAAAGTTATATTTTATCGATTGTGTTGCAAAAATTAATATTTATAAGACAATGTACATTGTCCTGTAAGGATGATAGTCGTTGGATGCTTTATGAAGAATTTAAAAGATGAGATAAAGAAAACGTAATTCATGGGAGGTGAAAAATGAAAGGAGATAAGAAGCAGTTAACAAACGTTCTCATTGTAACGCTTATCTTAATAAATGTTGCATTTTTTGGATATTTTGGGTTCAAAGCAATGCAGAGTTCTTACGATATGGTTACTTTAAGACCTAAAAATGTGTTTACTGTGAAAATTATCGACATCAACCAAGATTTAGACCCTGTAGTAATAATTGCGCAAAGAAAGGCAGTAGACGGCGGAGATAATATTAATTTAACAGTAGGCTATCCCTGTGACTTTTATAATTCAGATTATGAATCAACAAGCATTAATGATTTCAAGTTTGGCGACACAATAAAAGCAAGGTATGAGCTTATCGATAAAGAAATGGTGGCGTTTAGTATTACAAAATTTGATCCCAGCACAATAGATAAAGAAGCTTTTCCTGACCAGACACTCCAAAGTAGCTTTAATGTAAAGATTATTTATATACATGATAGACATGATAGTGCTCCACCTACCATGACTGTTCAGAAGGAAAAAACAAGCATTGAAGACAGTGTTAATTTAACAATAGATCCGGATTGTAATTTTTATGATTCTGACAATAATCCAATAACTATAGATTCTTTAAAAGCTGGAGATATATTAAAGATAACAGATAGTTCAAGTGATGGAGAGGTAGCATTTAGTATTGCAAGGCTTGATCTTAGTGCTGTAGACCAAGGAGCCTTTTTAACAAATGAGGATTCTGACCAGACACTCCAAAGTAGCTTTAATGTAAAGATTATTTATATACATGATAGACATGATAGTGCTCCACCTACCATGACTGTTCAGAAGGAAAAAACAAGCATTGAAGACAGTGTTAATTTAACAATAGATCCGGATTGTAATTTTTATGATTCTGACAATAATCCAATAACTATAGATTCTTTAAAAGCTGGAGATATATTAAAGATAACAGATAGTTCAAGTGATGGAGAGGTAGCATTTAGTATTGTAAAGTTGGAGGATGATAATAATTGACGTATGCCTGTTATGCTATCAAGAATGAAGGAATTAGCGAAATATAGGAGGAAAAATGAAAGGTAGAAAAAGAAGTAAAAAACTATGGAAGATAAATCGTAATTTATGGTTAGTTGATTCGTTATTAATCATAAGTATTTTGTTTACATCATTTATTTTTTATGCGTTAAGACTAGTGTTAACTGAACTTCCTGCTTTTGCCGCCTTGCATTTTGATCTTATCCTTATCTCGATGGGGTTTGTGGGGGTTCTTACTTTTTTTATCATTATTTTTTTAATTATTATGCACCGAAGTTTAGAACCAATTATCCAAATCGAGAAGGTGATAGATGGAGTCTTGGAAGGAAAAAGGTCTTTGCGAATTAAACTACGGAAAAAAGATCTACTTCATTCATTGGTAAAAAAGCTAAATAGAGTGTTAGACTTATTGGGAACGAATGACAGAAAATTAGATTAGCCATATTTATATAACAGATGGTAATAATTGTTTTTTATTGGGAAGATATCGTAGAAAGATTATTGGATTGTTTAGAGTGCGTTTAAATTCTGCCGAGTCCTGCCTTAGGGCACTACCAATTATTAAAAATTACATGTTGATGTGGATAAATATGTTAGTTGCATGTCTGTGATAAACTAGGATATATCATGCGTTGGATTGATCCAATAAAAAAAATCTATCATTGCAGAGGGGCTTTATGGGATATGGCTTTGAAGAATTTTAAAGCTAAATATTCCGGTTCTGTCTTAGGCATATGGTGGGCGGTGGTTAATCCTTTTATCTTGGCATTGAGTATTAATTTTGTATTTGTAAATGTTTTTTGTGTTGACGTTGATAACTTTACTATGCTTGTTTTTGCAGGCATTATTCCTTGGTTATTTTTTGCTAATACTTTATTTGATGTGTCTAATTCTTTTATTGATCATTCTCAAGTATTACATCAGACAATATTGCCCAGAGAGATTATTCCAATTTCTTGTATAGTTTCTAACATGTTAACTTTTTTTGCTAATTTTTTTATTTTACTTCTCTTTTCCCTTTTATTAAAATGGCAAATAATATGGCTGTCTCCTTTTCTTTTAATTGCATTGTTAATATTTTTTTTATTCATTATAGGTTTAGGCTTGTTTCTTTCTGTGCTAAACGTATTTTTTAAAGATTTAACTCATTTTCTTTCAGTAGGAATAATGATTTGGTTTTGGGCTACTCCGGTATTTTATTCTTTAGACATGGTCAGGATGCCTTATCGATGGATTTGTTTAGCAAACCCAGTTACTTATTTTGTTGTATTATTTAAAAGTATTTTAGCTCGTGGTGTTTTACCTCCATTAGAAATTATTGGGGGGGCCTTGTTTTTCTCGATTATTTTCTTTGTAGGAGGGGCTAATTTTTTTATTAAATATGAAGATAAATTGTTGAAAAAAATATGAAAGTTATTAGGCTTAGTGGTGTTTGTGAGAAATATAAAATAAAATTTATTCGAAATAGAAATGTTTCTTGGGAAGAAATATCTGCACTCAAAGATATTAATTTTGAAGTTAACCAAGGAGAAGTTTTAGGGATTATCGGGCAAAATGGAGCAGGCAAGACTACACTATTACGGTTGATAGCCGGAATGCTTCGTCCGGATGAAGGAGAAGTTAAAGTTAATGGAAGAGTTTCGGTAATAATGGAGCTAGGTGCCGGTTTTAACCGTGAATTTACAGGAAGAGAGAATATTCGTATTAATGCGCAAGCTTATGGATTAGATAAGGCAAAGATAAATAAGGACATGGAAAGTATAATTGAATTTGCTAATTTAGGAAAGTTTATCGATGCTCCGGTAAAATACTATTCTCAAGGAATGTATATGCGGTTAACTTTTGCTTTGGCAATATCTGTTGATCCAGATATTTTATTAATTGATGATATATTGGCGGTGGGAGACCAGCAGGCTCAACAGAAATGTGTGGATAAAATTTATGAATTAAAGAAATCCGGAAAAACTATTATTGTCGTCAGCCACGATATGAATATGGTTAGGCAATTATGTAGCCGGGTAATTTTTCTAAACAAAGGAAGAATAGTGCAAAAGGGGTCAATATATGAAGTAATTCCTAAATATATCGAAACTACCGGAAATAGAGAAGGAATTGCTGACATAGAAAATTCAAATTTAAAAGTAATTTTTAATAATGGGAAATTAATTATTAAATACAATGGTATGGCGATTACAAAGGGTTCGGGAGGGCATGTGGCCTGGTTGGTTCCCAGCTTTAATAAGCCAATTCATTCTTTTAGTCTTCATTGGACAGTCAATATGTCTACTCCAAAAAAAATTGTTGCAGAAAATTTTGATAAAGATGGAAATTTATTTCAATGCTGGATGATTGAGATAAAAGATGGTTATTTGGAGTGGAGGGTTAATGTAAAAAAGGATTTTCTTGGTCAAAGGTATTACTTAAATTTGTGCTTGTTATCTGGATATAAGCATTGGATGAGCTTATCAAAACAGGGAGATTTTGGGAAATTTATCCATGAAACTGAGTGGCAGACCGTAGATTCAGGAGATAAGGATGACAATTTAATATTGGTTAAAGGGGATAAGGTCGATAATTATTTTCCAGTGTTGATGATAAGATCTGGGCTAGGTGATAATTTTATTATTTTTAATAGTGGGTATACCCAGGAAGAACGTATCATCAGCTTTTTATCCTCTAGTAGTGATCAGATGTTATTGAGAATTAGATTGTGGCCAGAACAGAAAGAGGCAGAAAATTATTTAAGTAGGATGCAAGAAAGGCTTTTTAGAAAAAAACAAGAAAAAGCAAAAGAACTAGAAAATAAAAAAAATGAGAATAAAGAAATAAGGCGCAATAGTAATATTATATCTTTAAACGATATGAGCGTGTTGGTTGATTCTGAATTTAAGGCGCTAAAACTCTACTATAAAAACAATGAAATCACCAGTGGAGCTGGCTTGCATAGTGATTTTAATGTTTACAATGGCGTTGTTTGGCTTCCTTCACAAAATATATCTTGGAAGATTGTAAAAAAGTCGAAAGAAGAAATAATATTATTTTGTGATTATAAAGAGGTAGATTTATGCCAGGTATGGGAGATAAAGTTTAGTAGTTTGGGTGTTTTAGATATAGAGATATATATTGAAGTTAATGAAACAGTGCGGCTTGCTAATTACGATTTAGGTTTGGAAATCCAAGATGAATTTAATGAATGGAAGACTGTTTATGAGCAGGGAGTTTTTCCACGGTCGCAATCTTTAAGTGGAGTTATTCCTGTAAGGCTAGAGAATAGCCGGATTTCAATGGTAAAATTAAAAGCAATTGATAAATATGTGTATCCTGACATATCTATTATCTCTTCTTTGGGTAATGAAAACTTGAATATGGGTATTTGTAAAAAAATTGACTGTCGTGGTGACAATCGGATATGTGTTAATTCATCTTTTGTTGTGTTGGGCAAAGAAAGGTTATTTAAACCAGGTAGGTATAAGCTTTTTAAAGGGAAAATTGTTTTTGGTGGTAATATTAAATTAGAACAAAATATTTCTCAGGAATCGACAGCAAAAATCGGCAAAGGTAACTTGAATTGCATATTCAATAATGGACGCGGGAATGTGTTTTGGAAAAATAAAAAATTGACTTCGGGATTGGGTTTATATACATCATTGCGTCATTCTGGAGTTTGGAATGATTCTGGGCAAGCGATTTGGAAGATTAAATTTGTTGATGACTGTAAAATTATAGCTGTTAGTGATTGGGTGCACATTCCGGTTTCGCAAATTTGGGAGATAGAAATTATAGACGATAATAAGATTACCTGGAAGATAAGCGAAGAGATTTATGAGATGACAAATATTGAAATTGAGCAGGCCAATATTATGTTATCTAACGAATATAGAAATTGGAATAGCTTAAAGTTAGCTAAGGGGAAGTTTTTGGATGATTATACAAAGCAGTATGACATTTTGCCATTTAGATATTGGTCTGGAAAGTCTGGAGGAATAAGTGTTTCAGCTAATGGTTTGCCAAATGTTACCTTTAAAAATATTTTAAATGAAGAAGAACATTCTTTGATTATTGAAAATAGCGATGATTTGTATAAAGCAAGGATCCTTCAGTATCAAAGAGCTGGAGGGTTAAATATCGCTCCGGGAAAATATTTATATTTTCAAGGAGAGGTAGTCATTAGTAAGAACTGGTCATTTATCTGATAAATGATAAAAAAGAGAAAAATGGATTTTTTGTTTAAACCGACAGAGAAAATTTTTTGCACTCTGGCAAATTCAGCGAAGGATACCGGCAGTGTACTAGATTCTGTGTTTATGCAGAGTGGGCTAAGACTATTGGTCTGTAGCAATGGAATAAAAATATTATGGCAGGACAAAGAGATCACTTCTGATATCGGATTAAATGTTGAGGTAGATACGTTAGGTATCTGGAATGATTCCACTCAAGCTGATTGGAAAATTATTCAAAAAAAGGATAACTTTTTAATAATTAATGTTGTTTTTTATGGTCTTCCAATTGTGCAAACTTGGAAGATAGTAACGCAGAATGATTTTGAATTTTATTGGCAAATAAGTATGGAAGTATGTGAGTGGATGTGCATTAATCAGTCAAGAATGATGTGTAGCATTAATCCTGGATATAAAAGTTGGGTTTGTGGCGACAGGTGTGGAGATTTCCCAGACTTTAATAATTATCAGCATGAACTTTACGTTAATGATCCTTCTTACGATTATATTGTAGCTAGAGATTTTGACAATAGTTGCTATGTTATGCCTTCTTTAGCAATTAAAGTAAGGAATGTAAAAAATAGAGTAGTTCCGGTTTTTCAAAATTCTTCTATCGCGAACAGCATACGGAGCTTAGGGTTTTGTCAATCTAATTCAGGTGAAGATGCCTATTTTTTACCCGGAAAATATTACTTACCGGAGATAAGTATGAGTATTATTAAAGATACTATCTTTGTTGGCAAAAAAAGTAAAGGCTTAAAGCAAGATAATAGTAAAGTAAACAATAATTTAACGGGGGAAGTAGTTAAAACATTGCATAGGGGCAAAAAAATTTTATTAGCGAATTTACCGTGGCAGCATGATAATATGTGGGGAGTGAGAGCTGGTTCTCGTTGGCCGCATATGAAAAATGTTAATGAAGACGGATATCTTCCGTTTCCGTTTTTTCTCGCCCACTCTGTTTCTCTATTAAAAAAATATGGGTTTGATGCCGAGATTATTGATGCACTAGCAGAAAGAATATCTGAAAAAAAATTTATTGAAAAAATGTTAACAGTTAATCCAGATTATTTAGTGGCTGAAACATCAGTTCCGTCATTTAGTAAAGATTTAGTGCTGTTAGAAAAATTATCAGCTTTAGGCATTAAAATAATTCTTTGTGGTCCTAATTCATTGGTCTATGGCAGAGATTTTTTAGAAACCCATCGGTTTATTGATTTTATTTTATGTGGAGAGTATGAGTTTATTCTGTTAAATTTAATTAAAGCTATTGAAAATAAAAATGGTTTTTCAAGGATCAAAGGGCTTATTTATCGTGATGGTAAACAAATTTTTAAAAACGATTTACAGGAATTATGTAATATTAATGCTCTTCCCTGGCCGCATCGGGATAGCTTACCTATGAGTCGGTATTTAGATGCGCCAGGAGAGATGCTCGTCCCCAGCGTGCAGATGATAGCCTCTCGAGGATGTCCGTTTGGATGTCAGTTTTGTCTTTGGCCTCAGGTTATGTATCAAGGGCGTAATTATCGCACTAGAGATATTTATGATGTTGTTAATGAAATGGAGTATTTAGTCCGAGAAAAAAATTTTAAATCAATATATTTTGATGATGATACTTTTAATATTGGAAAGCAAAGAATGCTTAATATTTGTGCGGAAATTATAAAGCGCAGGTTGGATAAAACTCAATGGGCGATAATGGCACGGCCCGATTTAATGGATAAAGATATTCTTCATGCAATGAAAAAAGCTGGTTTATGGGCAGTGAAGTATGGCGTTGAATCTGCTGAACAGAGTTTAGTTGATAAAATTGGCAAGGATATGGATTTAAGGAAGGCAAAACAAATGATTGAGCTTACTAATAAATTAGGAATCAAAACCCACCTTACATTTACTTTTGGCCTTCCTGGGGAAACAAGAAATACTATAAAAAAGAGTATTAATTTGTCTAAAAAATTAAATCCATTTTCTGTGCAATTTTCTATTGCTACTCCTTTTCCGGGAACTAAATATTATAATGTCTTAAATGAAAAGGGTGCGATTGTCTCGCAAGATTTTTCATCTTATGACGGTAATTTTAAAAGTGTGATAGAATTTAAGAATCTTTCTTCTCGAGATTTGGCAATAGCCAAGGTTAAAGCAGATAGAGTGTGGAGGGACTATTTAAGGAAAAGACGGGGCTTAGTAGGAAATTTACAAAGGTTTACACAAAACATAAGGGTAAAAGGTGTAGGTTATTCGCTTGTCAAAGTGTCTAACTATTTAAGGTATTTAATGTTTAACAGAAATGAGTACTTAAAAGTTGTTAATCCAGATTGTGAGAAGACTCCGGTAACTTCTTATTCTTTAGTAGGGTTATGTCGTAAGTATTTGATGGGTGTGAAAAAAAATATTAGGTTTTCAAGAGGTAAAAGAAAAAATGAGAAAGATTTTAAAGTCCGGGATTTAAAAATATTGATAATCCAGTCTTCTCCTTGGGATGTGACAACAGTGCCTTTAGGGGTAAATTATTTAGTTAGCTATCTTAGGCAGTATCGTCAGAATAATGTTACTGTCTTTGATTTAAATATTGAGTTATACAATTATCATAAGCATGAAGCTAGCCTCGAATATCTGTGGAATCAAAAAAGCTATGATTGTTGGGCTGATCGTAGACTATTTAAAAAAACCTGGAAGGATATAAAAAAAATTACTGTTTTGAAAATCAAGAATATCTTGAAAAATAGCAATTTTAAATATATTGGTCTTTCAGTAAGCTTTCCGGGAATACAATTTACTTCCAAGGTAATTAAAATAATTAAGAAACAAAGTCCGGGCGTTAAGATAATAGTTGGAGGCTGGGGTTGTGTCAACGAACAAATGCGGAGCATGTTTCCTCGAAAATTAGTAGATGTCTTTGTGGTAAATGAAGGCGAAGAAACTTTAGTAGAAGTCATAAAATATTTAGAGGGGGAAAGAGAATCTAACGATATAAAGGGAGCTATTTTTAGTCATAATCAGAATTGTCGATATGTTCCACGGAATCCAATAATGAATATAGATACCATTCCTTGGCCGCGATATAATAAGCAATATCTTAAGCTATACAAAACACCGACAATACCTTTGCTTTCTAGCAGGGGGTGCATAAGCCGTTGTAGTTTTTGCAATGATTGGTCGCTTTCCGCCCCTTATCGTTACCGAAGCGCTAAAAATATATTTACGGAAATAAAATATCATTTTCAAAATAATGGCATAAATAATTTCAGTTTTAAGGATTTATTATGCAATGGAAATATTGGAGAATTAAACCATTTATGCGATCTTTTAATTAAAGCAGGATTACAGTGTAATTGGGATTCACAAGCAATCCCTCGGAAGGAAATGAATTATGAACTATTGAAAAAGTTAAAAAAGGCAGGGTGTGGCACCCTAATATATGGGATCGAAAGTTTTTCTAATAATGTTTTAAGAAATATGAGAAAGATGATTACTGCTGAAATAGCGGAAAAAGTATTGGAAGACACGAGCAAGGCAGGGATAAATGCAATAATCAATATTATTGTTGGTTTTCCCGGTGAATCAGAAGAAGATTTTATGGAGACTTGTAATAAAGTAGAAAAAAATAAGGACTATATTACGCAAATAGGAGCTGTAAGTGTGTGTTTAGTAAATAATGATAGTGATTTAGATATAAATCCAAAAAAATATGGGATAATTCTTCCTGCAGATCCTAGAGTAAGAGCTAAAGAATGGCAAACTAATGATTATAAAAATACATATCAAGTAAGGAAAAGAAGGGCAGAAAAAGTTCTTGAATTAATTAGCAATATAGGGTTGGAATACGAAACAAAAACAATATAATATTAATTTGTATGAAAAATATACCAGACGGTGATCTTGTTTTAAAAGGAATCCTAGACGGATCTCATGCTTTTGTGGGGCCAGAAATTGTTCAATTTGATATCACTAATAGGTGTGATAATAATTGTTTGTGTTGCTGGAATAATTCTCCGTTATTAGGAGATCCTAGTGAAGAACGTAAAAAAGAGAAGGAAAAAGAATTACCATTTGTATTGGTAAAAAAGGTTATCTCTGAGCTTAAAGAAATGGGTACTAAAACTTTATTTTTTGCTGGTGGTGGAGAGCCTTTTATTCATCCTAAAGCTATGGAGATATTAAGTTTTGCCAAAGAATCAGGAATGAGGGTAGCTGTTAATACTAATTTTAACTTTATTGATAAAAAACGTGCTAGAGAGATTGTTGATTTTAAGATTGATCATATTCACGTTAGCTTATTATCTGGGACAGCGCAAACTTATGGGTTAGTGCACCCTAATAAAAGAGAAGAAGACTTCTACAAAATAAAAGAAGTATTAAATTATATTGCATTATTGAAACAAAAAAAGGGACAACATTTATATCATCCACTTCCGCACATTAATCTATACTATGTTATGTTTAATTCTAATTATAACGAGATAAAGGAAATGGTTGATTTAGCTATTGATGTAAAAGCAGATAGTGTTGAATTTCCGCTAATTGATACTATTTCTGGTAAAACTGATGTGCTATTGCTTAATAAAGAACAAGCGGATAAAATTTCGGTAGATATAAGTTCTCAGCTAAAAAGGTTAGAAGAATATAATAAAGGTGTGCCGGTTAAAACTAATATTGTTTATGTAGATGGATTGTCTAAACGGATTTCTTCTGATTTTGTTGAAAGTGGGTTTTATGAGTCAGATATAGTATCAAAACAGCCGTGTTATGTCGGGTGGAATTTTGCCAGAATTTTAGCTAACGGACAAGTTAATCCTTGTCTTAAGGCTCATAGGATAAGTATTGGAAATATTTACGAAGAACCATTTCGGGATATTTGGAATAGTCCTGCTCAGCAGTTATTTCGGCAAAAATCGTTTTATCTTGACGAGAAAGATTTTTACTTTGAAGGTATTGGAAATGGCTTAAAAAAGCAGTTTGGTTGTGCAAAAAGTTGTGATAACATTCAAATAAATATTGACATGCATAATAAATATGGAAGCATATTAAAAGAATATGGAAAAATTAAATAAAATTATTAATGACAAAAATAAACTTTTAGTATTAGCCGGAGTTCTTCATACGCGTAAAGCGTTTATTGGACCGGAAGTTTTACATATTGACTTAACTAATCGTTGTAATTTTAATTGTATTGCTTGTTGGTGCCGTTCGCCTTTGCTTGGTGATAAAATTATGCCGGAGTGGGAAGGAAAATTAATACTGCCATATGATTTACTAAAGAGTGTTATTGATGATGTATCTGAAATGGGAGGCTTGCGTCAAGTAAAATTAGTCGGCGGGGGTGAGCCTTTCATGCATCCTGATATTTTACGTATTATTGAATACATTAAGAATAAAGATAAAAGCATAGAAATTGACATTAATACTAATTTTAGTCTTGTTGATAATAATATTGCTGAAAAGTTGTTATGTTTAGGAGTAGACTCTCTTACTGTAAGTCTTTGGGCTGGTAGTGCTGAAGTGTATTCGAAGGTGCATCCTAATCAAGAAGAAGAAACTTTTCACAAGATAACTAGTGTATTAAAATTTCTCTATAAGAAAAAGAATGAGTTAGGTTTAGCTATTCCCCGGATAATTATTCATAATGTAATTTTTAATCTTAATTATCATGATCTTTTAGAAATGTTGGAATTTGCGTTGGATATAGGTGCGGATTCAATTCAATTTGTTCCGATGGATCCAATAAAAGGAAAAACAGACAATTTATTACTAAATTATGAGGAAAGAGAAATGTTGGCAACTATGTTACTTACTATAAAAGAAAGGTATAACTCTGAAACATTCCAATATATTTCAGAAGCTGGAAGAAAAGTTATACTTTCTGATTTTGATGGGTTTATTCGTCGGGTTCAACAGCAGGATAAGCAAAGTGGGGCCTATGACACAAATATTATTGAGGACATCCCTTGTTATGCAGGATGGGTATTTGCTAGAATTATGGCTACAGGCAATGTAGTGCCCTGTTGTAAAGGACATAGAGCTTGGATGGGGAATATATATAAAAATAATTTTAAATCAATATGGTTTTCGGATAAATATAATCTGTTTCGCCAGAATGGAGTCAAATTAGATAAAAGTCATCCCTATTTTTCCAAGATTGGGAATGATGCGGAAAAAAAAACAGGGTGTTATAATTGTGATAATCTATGGCAGAATATTCCGATAGACAATCAAATTAAAATGCTTAGCAGTAAAGGGGTTTGTGCTGTTTCTTTTATTCATAGATTGTTATGTAACCTATTTTGAGGCAAAACATTGTGTTTAATAGAACTTTTTTAAGGTCGGCTAAAAGAACATATTTAAATTTAAAAGGAATAATATCGAACCAGCATGCCTATAAAGGACCGGATTTAGTCCAAGTAGATTTAACTGATAAGTGTAAAAGTAATTGTTGTTTTTGTTGGCTGCATTCTCCTTTTTTAGGAGAAGATGTTCAAAGGGTCTTTCAAGATATTGATTTTACGGTTTTAAAATGTTTTTTAAGTGATGTTGTTAAGTCAGGTGCAAGTGACATTATATTGTCTGGTGGAGGCGAGCCCTTTTGCTATCCAGATTTTTGGAAAGTATTAGAATATGCGCAAAAATTAAGAGTGAAGGTTCATATAAATACTAGCTTAGCATTTATCGGCAAAGCGGATATCAGCAAACTTTTATCTTTTAGCAGTCTATCTTCGGTAACGGTAAGTGCATGGGGCGGTGAATCAGCAATTTATTCCAAGCTTCATAATAGAGATGATAAGTATTTTTTTCGGATGAAAGAGAATCTAAAATATCTTACTTATCTAAAACATCCTAGGATTTATGTAAAATTATCAAGTATAGTTACAAAACTTAATTATTTAGGTTTGGTGAATTTATTTGAATTAGCAGTAGAAACTAGATGTGATGCTATAGAATTTGGGGTTCTTGATTCTATTTCCGAAGCTACTGATATTTTTTTGCTTGATTTGTATCAGTTAGATTTTTTAAGCAAAAATTTTATTAAAATCATGAGAGAAATGCAAAGAAAGAACTCCAAGATTAAGGTGGAAGGTAAAAGTAGATTTCTTAGGAGAATTAACAACCCAAAAGCATTTCAAGGGGAATATGATAGCTTTATTGAAAATAATCGTTGTTTTTCTGGATGGACTTTTTTAAGAATGCGTGCTAATGGTGATCTTAATTCTTGTTTAAAATCACATCGAATCCCAATAGGTAATATTTATAAAAATAGCTTTTTGGAATTATGGAATAATATGCTGCAACGAGAATTCAGAGAGCAATCTTTAAAATTACCTAAGAGAAAGGATTATTTTAAACAGATTGGTAATATTCAAACCGAGGGTATAGGTTGCAAGCGTATTTGCGACAATTTGTCATTAAATAGTTCAATTTTAAGAATGCTTCAGCACATTCTTTGATACGGTATTTATTAAAATAATTGGCAATGAAAAGAATAAAAAGAATAATACTAATTAGTTTTCTTTTAGGTATAGCTATTGTGATGGATATCCTATTTTTTATTTGGAAAAAAATAAAAGGTATTACTTTTTTTCCTGGAGCATAAATGAAGATATTAATGGTTCATCCTCATGATTTATATTCAGATTTAGAGCCTTGGACTATCAGGATTAAAAAGATTGCTATTGAATTTATTCTTAAAGGGCATCATGTTAAATTGATACATTTTCCGATAAGGAAAAGATATGACGACCCGGAGTTTATTGGTGAAAAAATAAAGGTAATACCCTTAGAAAGAAGAGTAGGCCCTCATATTTTATTGCGCAATATTGGATTTTTATTAAAGCTGATAAGTTGGTGCGATGTAGTGCATTTTCAAAAGTGTTTTTATTATTCTTCTCTTCCTGTGTTGATAGCCGCCTTGTTTAAAGACAAGCCTGTGCATTATGATTGGGATGATTGGGAAACAAAAATATTTTATTATTCTAATCCTCACCAAGGAATAATTGGAGAATTTGTAAATATTTTTGAAAAATTAATTCCTAAAATCGTTGATACCGTTTCTGTTTCTAGCCGGTATCTGTTTGATATTTCAGTGGCAAGAGGCGTGCGTCCCGAAAATATTTTTTTTGCCCCGGTTGGCGCCGACCTTGAACAATTTAATTCTAAATCGGAAAAGAAAATTAATGTAAAAAGTATCTATGATGTTAAAGGCGATATGGTGCTTTATTCGGGGCAACTTCACGGAGGGCAATATGTAGAACTACTTATTAATGCTGCTAAGATAGTTGTAGAAAATAATCCTGATATAGTTTTTATGATTGTTGGTGATGGATATAGGATGAAGGAGTTACAGAATTTAGTGTGTAGATTAGGGTTAATAAGGAATTTTATTTTTACGGGGATAGTTGAGCATGGCCGGATACAGGATTATATTATTGATGCTGATATCTGTGTAGCTTGTTTTGAAGATAACGAAATTACCAGATGCAAGAGTCCATTAAAAGTAGTGGAGTATCTAGCTTGTGGAAAAGCAGTTGTTGCTAGCAATGTAGGAGAGATAAAAAAGATGGTCGGTGGACTTGGGGTGTTGACGCAGCCTGGTAATTCAGATTCGTTAGCCTGGGGAATTAATCTTTTGATCAATGATAAGCAATTAAGGCAGCGTCTGGCAAGGTATTCACGGGAGAGAGTACTAAAGAGATATAATTGGCCAACAACAGCAGAAAATATTCTTTCTGCTTATAAAAAATCTATTCAGAAGAGAAAAAGCAATCAAAAAACAGAGTAAAACGAGATGTATTAATTTGGAAAATTAAATTATGGTTTTTGTTTATTTTAACGGATAAAAATAAAAGGAGGAGCGTATGGAACACAATTATGATATTTTTACTGGAGAAATTATTGCGATACACGAGACTTCTCCGTGCACGATCACTCTTAAGACTAAAGGGATGCAGCAATGGCAAGGGATACCAGTAACTATAGATCCGCGCTGTACTTTTTATAGGGGAGATAAAAAACCTAAGGGAGTAGGCATCCTTGAAGTGGGGAATATTGTAGAAGTTACGTATATAGTAAATGAAGGGGTAACAATAGCTTTTAATATTATTGTTAAACCCGAAAAATAAACCTTATGTTAACTGTAAAAATAAAAAACATAATACACTTTTTTAAAGAGAAAGGTCAAGCATTTTTCCTGTTACTTTTGTGTTTTTATTCAGTAATATTGCATTTTTTTTGGCTTAGGTTAGACAGAACTCCTCCGTGGGGGAATGGCATTCCTAGTATCTTAAGAGGGATATATTTTTTTCAAATGCAGGGTGAATGGAGCTTTTGGGAATTTATTAAGGAAATGTTTATTGGATATAATATTAAGCAAATGTCTATCGGACTTGATTCTACCTACCCACCATTAGTAGATTTTAGTTATTTTGTTTATTATAAATTATTTGGACTTTCCTCAGAAATGGACTTAATGGTAAATTCAATATATTTAATTATAGGGATAGTAGGGGTGTATGGAATTGGAAAAAATCTTTTTAATAAAAATACAGGGTTATTCTCAGCTCTGATATTTGCCTCGTTTCCAGGAGTTTTACTATGTAGCAAATCAGGATTTAAAGAATTTCAGGTGATGTGTTTTATTGCCTTGGCGATATATTTTCTTTTAGAGTCAAGAAATTTCACAAATAGAAAATTTTCTCTTCTATTCGGTATTTCCGCGGGTTTAATGATGATGGTTAAATATGAGGCAATTATTTTTTTAATAGTTCCCTTGACTATTGTTTTTGCAAGGATTGTAGTTAACAAAAACATTCTTAAAAACAATGCCTTACCTTGGATTATTAATCTTATGCTAAGCTTAATTATTGTAATTTTGATTGGTTTCCCATGGTATATATTAAGTTGGCGAAATTTTTTAGAACATATGCTTTACCGTGCTGATTCTGCAGGCATGGGGGATATTTATTTTTCAACAAAGGAGCTAACTTATTACTTTCATACTCTGGATTCTGAATTGTTAACTGTAACCTATGGAGTTTTATTCCTTGCCATATATGTATATAGCTTGCTCAAAATGTTAAACCCAAAGACTATGACGATTGGTATTAAGCGAATAGTACTACTCTGTTTTTATTTTACATTCCCATTCTTGTTTTTTAGTTTTTTATCCGGAAAGAGTTTTGCGCATATATGTCCATTGTTGGTATTTGCAAGTGTTATTATAGCCGGAGGGATCAGTATCATAAGAAATAGGTTTGTTAGGTTTATCTTTATTTGCCTAATATTTTTTCACGCTATAAGTCTCCCACTTATGTGGTTGTCAACAGCCGTTAAAGATAATTGGAATTTTAAGCTTAAAGAAATTATTCAATTTATAAAAGAAGATTACTATGGCCCAAATCTCAAAGATTATAGTGGGACCAAGAAACCTTTCGTTCTTGTATTAGTAAACGATGGACCCCTTAGGTATCACCAAATACAATATTATAATATGAAGGAATATTTACCTATAGAATTGGTTGAACGGTATGGTGAAAACGTAAAACCAGAGGAAGATATTTTTGGAAGTAAATATGAGTATATTCTTTCAGAAATTCCAACTAACTTTATACATCCAAAAGAAGACGACAGCATAAAAGAGCTTCTCAAGTTTATCGACGACAATACAGAAAGATTTTTTAAAAATTATGTAGTAGCATGCGAAATTGAAGTACCGAGGTCCTCAAAGGTAATTATTTACAAAAGAGTAAACGATGATGTTAATAAATAAGTCTATTTTAAAATGAAAATACTTTCTGTAGTCGGTACAAGGCCTAATTTTATTAAAGAATATGCAATGGACATGGCTTGTCGGAAGATGGGCGTAAAGAAGATCCTTGTTCACACAGGACAACATTATGATTTTGAAATGTCGGAAACGTTCTTTAAAGAATTATCATTGCCTAAGCCAAAATACATTAATGTAATGAAAAAGGAGAGTCATGGCAAGGAAACCGCTTGCATGTTATCTTTTTTAGAGGAGGTGCTCATAAAAGAAAGGCCTGATGTGACATTGATATATGGTGATGTAAATTCGACGTTAGCAGCAGCTCTGGCATCAGTGAAACTAAGGATACCCACAGCACATGTAGAAGCAGGAATTCGGTCATGCGATAGGTATAATCCTGAAGAAATTAATCGGACGGTTGCTGATTGTGTATCAGATGTTCTATTTGCCGCTACTCAAGAGGACTATGAATCTTTGCTAGAAGAAGGGTATTCAAAAAAAGATATATTCTTAGTCGGTGATATAGTAAAAGACAGTCTAAAGACCATAATTAAAAAATATAGTATAAAAATCAGTCGGGGAAATTATCATCTAGCTACGGTGCACAGGATGGAAAATGTTACCTCTGGCATTAGACTTAAAAACATTGTTGAGGCGTTTATAGAATCAGAGAGGCATATAAAATTTCCATTGCATCCAGGAACTAAGAAGTACTTAAAGAAGTATAATCTTTTTAAAAAACTTAAGGAAAACAATAATATAGAGCTGCTTCCCGCATTAGGATATACAGAATTTATTAAACTTTTGGCAGGCGCAGATAAGGTGTTAACTGATTCTGGAGGGGTAAGAAGAGAGGCCTATCTTTTAAAAAAACCCATTATTTCTTTAATTAATATTGTGTGGTTCCCTTCTTTAGTGAATTGTGGATGGAAATATGTTGCTGATGCACAAAAAAGTAAAATAGTTGATGCCATTTACAATTTTAGACCGAACTTGTTACATCCTAATATATTCGGTAATGGTCAGGCTGCCATGAAAATATTGTCTATTTTAAAAAAACGCTATGGGAGATATTAAGAAAAAAATATCCATCGTGATACCTTGCTATAATGAAGAAGAATCATTAGATATATTATTCTTAAAGCTTGCAGATGTAGAGAGAATTATTAAATCTAAATATGATTTAGAGATTATTTTTATTAATGATGGAAGCATTGATGATACTCATGAGAAATTAGCCAAGAGATATGATGGTAGGAATGATATAAGTATAGTGACTTATGAGAAGAACCATGGATATGGATATGCGTTGAAAAAAGGGTTTAAAAAAGCTAGCGGGGATTTTGTGATTTCTATAGATGCAGACACTAATTATGAGCATAGGGAAATACCAGATATCTTGGTAAAGATGGAAAATAGCCCTGATATCGACATAGTTATAGCATCGCCTTTTTCTCAGAACGGAAAATGGCGCTATTCTGGATTTCGATTTATTTTTAGTCGATCATTATCTGGAATTTATGGTCTGGTTCTTCAAGGTAAAAAAAGTGGTATTAGTACGTACACTTCCTGTTTTAGGGTTTATCGTAAAGATGTTTTGTTTGGTATTTTTCCTGAGTCAGATGACTTTGTGGCTAACGCAGAGATAATTATACGGGCAATATTTAAGGGTTACAGAATAGAGGAATATGCGACACAAGTTTGTAAGCGAGAATTTGGTAAATCAAAGATGAAGATAGTTAAAACAATAGTAAGCCATATAAAGTTTATTTGGAAGATCCTTAAGAAAGGGGTTTAATGTGTGGAATCTGTGGTATCTACAATCTAGACAAGAGACCTGTTAAAAAAAGCTCCATTCTAAGTATGCGCGATATAATGTCTTATCGCGGGCCAGATGATAAGGGAGTAATCATTTGCGATGGGTTGGGACTGGGCCATAGGCGTCTTTCGATAATTGATCTCTCGTCTGCTGCACACCAACCGTTTTCTAATGAATATCATAATTTATGGCTTGTTTTTAATGGTTGTATTTATAATTACAAAGAGCTGCGTCATGAATTAGAATTAACAGGCAGGCATTGTTTTAAATCTAATTCTGATACAGAGGTAATTATTCATGCGTACGAAGAATGGGCTGAAGGGTGTCTAAAAAAGTTTGTTGGAATGTTTGCTTTCGCTATCTACGATACTAAGCTAAAAAGACTTTTTCTTGCAAGAGATCCTTTTGGGATCAAACCTCTTTATTATTCTAAAATTGGCAATAGTTTTGTCTTTGCTTCAGAGATTAAATCAATCATGCAATACAGAAAAGATAAAGCAGTAGATCTAGAGGCCGTTTCTGATTATTTGACATTTCAGTATATACTGGGAGACAAAACATTTTTTAAAAGTGTAAAGAAACTTTTGCCCGGTCATTTTATGTTTATAGTTGAGGATGGTTTAAAAATTAAAAAATACTGGGATGTAACATTTAATGTAGATTTTAAAAAATCGCCTCAGGATTTTAAAAAAGAACTTCTTTTTTTACTAGAAGATTCCGTTCGCTTACAAACAAGGAGTGATGTACCTTTAGGTGCGCATTTGACTGGTGGCATTGATACAGCTTCTATACTTTGCTTAGCGACAAGGTTTGTAGATTGTCCGATTAAAACCTTTATGGCTGGTTTTAAAGAAGGAGGGGTGTACGATGATACTTCATGGGGAAGAATAACCTCAAAATTTGCAAATACAGAACATTTCGAGATATTTCCTTCTTCCGATGATTTTAAAACATATTTTTCAACTATTATATGGCATCTTGATGAACCCATTGCTGCACCGGGTATATTTGGCCAATATATGGTATCCAAATTAGCCAGCCAAAATGTTAAGGTTGTCCTTGGGGGCCAGGGCGCAGATGAAATGATAGGAGGGTATGCAAGGTATTATCTTTTATACATTGATAGGCTGTTGCAGAAAGATATTGCAGAAAATTCCGAGATTTTAGGTTTAAGCAAATTACATAATTTTGGTCAACTTAAAAACTACAAGTTGCTAGAAACTGATTTTTTGCAGGATCAAAATGGTAGCTCGATTGATGAAAGATATTTTAAATTAATTAAAAGATGCGGTGATTTAGGTTCAATGCTCACTCCTCAAATTACAAAAGAATTGAATGGCTATTCATCATTTTTTGCTTTTAAACAAATATTTAATAAAAATAATAACATAGAGCTTTTGGACAAGGTTTTATATTATGAGATAAAAACATGGTTGCCAGCTTTATTACAGGTAGAAGATAGAATGAGTATGGCATTTTCCTTAGAATCTCGAATCCCATTTCTGGATTGCAGGATAGCCAATCTTTTATTTAGCATGCCTGTGGGCATAAAATTTAAAGGTGGTAGGCTGAAACACATATTAAGAGAAGCAACAAAGGGCATAATTCCAGAAAGGATTAGGTGCAGGAACGACAAAATTGGTTTTCCAGTGCCAACAACGCAGTGGTTTAAAGGTCCTTTAAATGGCTTCGTTAAAGATCTCTTGTTGTCAAAGAAGAGCAGAAACAGAGGAATTTTTAAACAGGGATTAGTTGAAAAAGCAATTAACAACAATTCAGAGTTTAGCAGGGAACTCTGGGGGTTAATATGCCTTGAGACATGGTTTAGGGTGATGGTAGATAATTAGAGGAATTCGTGAAGTAAAAAGCTATTTAAAAAAATGATATGTCATTATGTATACATAGAAAAAGAAAGAACGGATGAGGTTAAAATATATAAATAAAAGTATACAAGAACATAGTATAGACAGAGAAGGTTATTTTAATGGGTGATGGAAGGGATAGTTATAAGGTAGTTATTTTTAATAGCGTTCCTAGGCTGTTAACTTTGCTTGATCGAGATTCCAGTTCCCAAACCTATGGTTCATTTGACCGACAGCATTGGGCTTGGGCAAACAAGGACTTTGTCAATGCAGATTTTCAGCGAGGCGTATATATTTTAGCTATACTTTTTACTGAGCGCTTTTCAGGGAATACATATTATAACAATAAAAATATCCTAAAATGGATATTTGCTGGATTTGACTATTGGGTTAAGATTCAGCATAAGAATGGTTCTTTTGATCAATGGTATCCATGGGAGAATAGCGTAGGCACTACAGGGTTTACTCTTTGTGCGTTAGGTGAAGCCTTTTTACTTATTCAAGAAAATATTCCAGGTAAACAAAAAAAACGTTTATTAGCAGCATTTGATAAAGCTGCCAATTTTATTTGTCGATACAGAGAAACACACGGGCTTATTTCTAATCATCTGGCAGGAATGGCCCTCGCCTTATTAAATGCCTCAAATATCTTAAGTAATCATAAATATTTAGAACAAAGCAACAAGCTGTTACAACGGATATTTGAAGGTCAGTCTGCCGAAGGTTGGTACAGTGAATATGATGGTGCTGATCCAGGGTATGAGACATTAGGTATAGCTTATCTAGCCAAATATTGGAAGAAGACTCAAGATCCGCAATTATTTCTAAGCTTAAAAAGATCCATAGATTACCTGGTTTATTTTGTCCATCCAGATGGGACTTTAGGCGGTGAATACGGAAGCCGAAACACCGAGTTATACTATCCATCTGGCATGGAGATCTTGAAGACTGTCCTACCTCAGGCAGGATACATTGCGAACAAGATGATAATCGGAATAAAACAAGGCTACACGTTATCGCCGTTAACTATTGATGACTTCAATTTTGTGCCACTATTGTCGAGCTATCTCGATGCTTATAAAAATTTAGAACCTGAAATGACAGAGAATATAAATGGAGTAGAATTGGATAATTTTAAATATTTTGATAAATCTAAAATAGCAGTCTGGACTACTGATAAGATAAAGCTTATTATAGGACTTGTCAAAGGCGGCGTAATACGGTGTTATGGAAATGACGGCACTTTATTATATTCCGATTGCGGCTACATAGCTTATTTGAGAAATGGATCTAAAATAAGTTCTCAATTTTTAGACTATAATGATAATTGCCAAGTCAGTGAAGCTAACTGTTGTTTGGAAAGATATTTCTCTTATGTGCCAGAGCATCAAATGACTCCCGTGTTTTATCTGTTACTTAGGATTTTTTCACTAACAGTAGGTAGGTGTAGTAGGGTAGGTAATTGGGCCAAGAATTTGTTAGTAGGTAGGCTTATCAGATATAAGAAGATGTCCTCGTTAAAGATTATACGTTCAGTCCAGATTTCTAAAGAGAAGTTACTTATAAAGGATTATCTAAAAATAGAGGGAAAGATCAAAGTAAAAGAATTGATAAGGAAAAGCAAATTTAGTACAATCTTTATGGGCTCCGCAAGATATTTTAATCCTCAGGAATTGTATCAAGAAGATAAGCAGATAGATAATCAGCAAATAAAACAACTCAATAATCAAGGTTTTCTTGAATTAGCCAAGGAGGTTCCATTAACAAGTGGATATACTAAAATATTTATAGAACATACGAGATTAAGTAAGTTTTAATAAAAAAAGATGAAAGTGCTACTTATAAAAACACCATACCTGAATATTTACGGAAGCCTTAAGGATGCAGCCAGGGGTTATTTTCCAATGGGCTTGGGTTACATTGCCTCTGTTTTAAAAAATTCAGGGTTTGAGGTAATGATGCTTGATCCAGAAGCAAATTTAATGAGTGAAAATGCTATTCGAGCTGTGATAAAAAGTTTTTCACCAAGTGTCATCGGGATAAGTTGTAGTACGCCAAATATTTACGAGGCCAGGGATTTAGCTAAGATAGTGCGACAAGAGTCTTCTGCAACTATTGTCTTAGGAGGGGCACATGCTTCAAGCCTTCCTGTACTCACCCTGAAGCAGTTTTCTGATTTTGATCTTGTGGTTTATGGAGAGGGTGAGTTGACCATGCTGGAGCTCTGTCAAACATTAAAGGCAGGCAAGCAGCAGATGCATAAGATCAAAGGCATAGCCTATAGAGCCAATGGAGGTATTTTAGTTAACGAAGCTAGACCTTGGATAAGCGATCTGGATCAATTGTCATTTCCGGAGAGAAGTCTTTTGGACATATCCCTTTACAGACCGCAAACCAATATGGAAAGAGGCAAAAAGAGTGCAGTAATTATTACTTCCAGAGGTTGTCCCTTTAAATGTACGTTTTGCGCTTCATATCATACAGCTGGAAGAATTTTTAGGTCGCATAGCCCACAATATGTAATTTCGGAAATGGAATATTTGATTAAAAATTATGGTATAGAATATTTTTTAATCCAGGATGATGAATTTACTATAGATCCTCAGAGGACGAGAAAGATTTGTCAGATGATTATTGAAAGGAAGCTAAGAATTGAATGGTGGTGTCATTCCAGAGTCGATACAGTTACAGAAGAGCTTTTGTCGTTGATGAGAAAGGCAGGGTGTGTCCATATTTCTTATGGAGTAGAATCAGGCAATGAAACTATTTTAAAGAGTTACAGAAAAGGAATTAGCTTGGAGCAATCCAGATGTACGCTTAAAATTAGTAATCGCCTCGGTCTTAAAACTCATTGCTTTTTTATCTTGGGTCACATAAATGAGACCAAGCAGACAATCAAGGAAACTATAAGGTTTGCTATTGAGCTTGCGCCCACGATGAGTTCATTTGCCATGCTGGTTCCTTACCCTGGGACAGAAGAATTTGAAAAAGCTAAATTGGACCTCAGAGATATAAATATTTGGAAAAATTTTGTAACTATTAGCGGAGTACCTATAATTTCTTCTAACGGTCTTTCAAGGAAAATGCTTCAGGCTCATCTTGCTAAGGCGTACATATATTTTTATCTACGGCCAATTCAATTGATGAGAATATTAAAGAATTTAAGCTCTTTTGAAGAACTTAAGGCTTATATCAGGGGTGGTTTTGCATTACTACATCAAATAGTTAATTGGATAAAGGGGTAATTGTGCAGAATAGTGAGAGATACTTATCGATCAGAGTAGATCTATGTACAATGTCGGATTTTTCAGACGGGCTTTCTAATATACTGGACATATTGGCGGATTTTGGTATTAAAGCGACTTTTTTTACTGCCATGGGCCCAGATAACCTGGGACAGGTTGGGATAACGAGATTGTTTAGTAAAAAGTTTATTAAGCAGGTGTATTGTTTGAATCCAATTAAGACCTATGGTTTTGCCAACCTTATGAATGGTTTAATAAAAAAAGGCCCTATTCTAAGTATCACTTATAGAAATAGACTGGAGAGGATATTGGCAGAGGGGCATGAAATAGGAATCCATGGTTATAACCATGTAAAGTGGTCCAATTATTGCATGAGGATGGGGCAGCTTGAAATAAGGGAGGAGATTAACAAAGCGGTCACTATATTTAGGCAGATATTTAGAACTTATCCTTCAGGCTTTGCTGCTCCTTCGTGGGGATGTAACTTTAATACTTTACGGGTTGAAGACGAATTCAGTTTTTTATATGCCAGTGATACTAGAGGAAGATGCCCATTCTTTCCTAGGATAAATGGTCAGGTTTTTAAGACACTTCAAATTCCAATTACACTACCCACTTTTTTTGAATTGCTATCAGAAAGACAAGGCGATAAGGATTCAGTGGTTAAAAAGTTAATACTTAAAATAATGAATGAAAAATTCAATGCTCTTATTGTTCATCCGTGCCAAGAAGGCAGGGCGAATAAGGAACTTTTCATTAGCTTATTAAATACCCTCAAGAAAGAGAAAAATACGTATATTACGTATAGCCACTTAGCCAGAATGGTATTAAAGAACAAATCAGAAATTCCTGTATGCGAAGTATGTCCTGCGCAAGTCTTTGGAGCATTCAGAGAGGTAGGCAGTCAGCTATGAAAAATAGATGAATGCTTTGCTTAGCAGTTATATTTTTTATGTATCTGTTTATAAATATTTTGGTTTTGCATAAGGATGATATTTATCAATTTTTATGATAGCCTTAAATTTGTTGGGGTAGGATAGGAGATGATAAATGATGCATTGGAGTGTAGAGTAGCCAGTCTTGCTTAAATAGCACTAGAGCATCTTTAGGCTTAATGCGTAGGATGCATTTTTACATTATTTTATGCCGATATATGTTACAATTAATAAAAACGAGGAGAGGTATACATAACTGAAGTAAATATTAAATAGGTTTTTTAATGTTAGGCTGCCCCGGGGAAACTAAAAATGGAAAATATGTCAAAATTCTTGAATATCCAATTTATAAATAAGATTAATAAAAGCAATAAAAAGGATTCTTGTAATTGGATTTGGAATTTTAAAGAAAGATGGTACTTAGCTGTGCTATCTGTAGTCTGGATTTATTCAACATTTTTACATTTTATTTGGCTTAAACTCAATGATGTTCCGCCCTGGGGGGATGCTATTGGTCGGATTCTAAGGAGCATGGATTTATTTCAAATATGGGAGAAGTCTGGTTTAATCGATTTTATCAAAAGCTTATTTATGTTTAGCTGGGATTATCCGTATCCGCCAATTGTTGAATTTGGGTATCTTTTTTATTATAAGTTGGCTGGAATAGCTTCAGAAATGGAGCTATTGATGAATTCTCTATATCTAGGGATTGGTATGGCGGGTATTTATGGGATAGGTAAACTTTTTTTTAATAAAAATACCGGAATACTTGCTGCTTTGATGTTTAGCTCGTTTCCTGGAATTTTGTTTTATAGTAAAACAGGTTTTAGAGAATTTCAGATGGCTTGTTTTCTGGCCTTAACCTTATTGTTTTTGTTTAAGACGGAATGCCTTAGAAATCGAAAATTTTCAATTTTATTTGCTATTTCTTTTGCGTTAACAATGTTGATTAAATTAGAAAGCTTAATATTTTTGATATTTCCATTAATTATTGAAGGGGTTAACAGCGTTTTTATAAAAAAAATATTTAAAAGTCGATATTCGATTGTTAACCTATTGCTAATTCTAATTATTTTTTCTTTTATTTTTTTCCCATGGCATGTTAAGAACTCATTTATTTATTTACAATATTTATTTTCTCTGCATTTTAATTTATTAGGTAAGTTTTACTGTGTTTTGTTTATTAGTTTATGCGCTTATAGTGTTATTCAATGCTTGAAACGAAAAAGAGAAATAGACGCGAGGAATGTTGTATGGTTTTTTCTAAATTTTTTATGCCCATTTTTAATTTTTTCTTTTTTATATCCTAAAAATGAGAGCCACATACTTTCATTGCTTGTATTTGTTAGTCTTATTATAGCTGGAGGGTGTAATGCTGTAAGGGGCAAGCTTGCAAAATATACTCTTGTTTTGGGAGTAGTTCTTTATTCGTTGCTTTTACCTTTTGGTTTTTTAGAGGATGTTTCTAGACAAAAAATTGGAAGTTTTGGTAAACAAATATTAAAATTCGTAAATGATGATTACTGTAATGCAAATGTAAATTCTTATATTAGTAAAGATATTTTACCTTGTGTTTTTGTAATAATGAATCAAAGTCCGCTTGGGTATTTTCAGATGGAATATTATAAGAAAAAAATGAAGTTACCTCTTAAACTTATTTTTATCTTACCTGACTGTAAACGCGCTGAAGGATTGTTTTTACAGAATAAAGTTGATTATTTAATTGTAGAGATTCCTCAACTGACTCACCCAAAAGAAACATTTGAGTTTATTTATAGTGATGGTGATAAATTTAATGAAAACTATTGTTTAATACGTGCGTTTGATTTACCGAACCAGCTTGAACCAGAAAATAATTTAAAAGTACTAATTTATAAACGGTTAACTAAAAATGTTAAGGTATTAGGTAATGGCTGACATAATACTGGTATTTCCAAGAACAGGATACGGCGACTTTTTTATAAAAGATCCTCCCCTCAGTCTTTTGTATGCCTCTAGTAAGGCTATCAGAGATGGTTTTTCAGTAGAAATTGTGGATCAGAGGGATTGTTATGAAAACTGGAAAGAAATACTACAGAATAAACTTAAAACAAGACCTTTGATTGTTGGCATATCTGTAATGACGGGTCGCCCCATACATTATGCTATAGAGATTTCTAACTTTGTTAGAAAAGTAGCTCCTAAAACTGCCATTGTTTGGGGTGGCCATCACCCAACTATATTGCCAGAGGTCACTTTAGACAATCCATTTGTTGATTTTTTAGTGCGAGGCGCAGGCTCTATACCTTTAGCAGCATTGGCAGAGGTTCTTAGATCAGGTAGCAGAAGATATGGGGATATTCCCGGTTTAAGTTATAAAAGAAATGGTAATTTGATACATGATAAGGACATTATTTCTTGCGAAGAAATATCCTTTGAGGATATCCCGTATCACTTGGTAAATATGACTACTTATAATCGGCTGGGTAATAAAAATATCTTCGTTCTTATAACCTCATTGGGCTGCCCGCATGACTGTAGTTTTTGTTATGCTCCGGTCATTTATCATAATCGATGCTGGATTGCTTATCCCCCTGAAAAGGTTATCGCGCATATGCAGATGGCTATTGATAGATTTGGGACCAAATCCATGTCTATTATTGATGACGATTTTTTTGTTGATATAAATCGTGCAAGAAATATTTTTAAATTAATCCAAGAGAAAAAATGGAATGTTACATTTCAGTTTAGAGGAGTGAGAGTTGATGAAATAGACAGGATGTCCGATGGGATGCTCTCTTTGATGGAAGAAATAGGTGTAAGGCATATAATGATAGGAGCCGAGTCTGGCTCAGATCATACTCTTCGTCTGATGAATAAGGGAATTACAGTTGAACAGATTATCAGAGTTAATAGGAAGCTTAAAAAACATCATAGAATAACACCTATGTATAATCTGCTGACTGGTGTTCCAAATGAAACTTTAAGTGATATGAAGAAAACCGTTGATCTAATGCAACAATTAGTCATGGAGAATAAGCATTGCGAGATATCTATGTTGGAGCATTTTATGCCTTTGCCTGGAACAAGGCTGTTTTCTGTCGCAAAAGAAAAAGGTTTTAAGGAGCCAGAGACACTGGAGTTATGGGGTAAGTTTGAGAGTGAAACTAGGGCCGATTATTGTCCGTGGATAAATTGTAAACAACTTCGCTTTATAAGAATCATGCAAGTTGCCTCGTTGTTTATTGATGACAAAATTGCTTGTGAAATTAAATCAAAAAGATTTATTTTTAAAATAATAATTGGCATGGCTTTTTTCTACAAATTTATTGCCAGGTTAAGAGTAAAGTATCATATTACGGTTTTACCTGTAGAATATTATCTGTTGAAAAGGTGTAATATAATCCTAGAGAGAATGTTTAGTCGGCCTTTTCGTTTATTAGAATGAAGGATGTAAAGAAGTTATATTTTAATCTTGCTCATCTCGATTTTTTAGAATCTAAGATCTTGTTGAATATCACCACGTAAGTGATAGGTTGTCTGATGGTTGTTCACCAACGAATTTTAACAAGGTTCTGGCAATGAGAATTAAAGAGAAGATTGATGAGTTAAGGGTAGAAATACCAATACGCTATAATAGTTGTCTCGAGACAAGGAATTGGTTTAAAAAATATGGTTAATATCGGAATAATCGGAGTAGGATATTGGGGCATCAACCTGGTGAGGAATTTTTATCAATGTAAAGGGGTTAGAGTCCATTCCGTGTGCGATAGCGATTTAAAAAGAAAAGATTATATATGTAAGACTTATGGGAGAGATATTGGATTTACTGTAAATTATGAAGATTTGTTAAAGAATGATGATATTGATGCGATAGTTATAGCTACTCCTGCGATTACACATTATAAGATTGCCAAAGATAGCCTTTTGTCTGATAAGCATGTATTTGTTGAGAAGCCTTTAGCGATGAATATCTTAGAGTCTAAAGAGCTGATTGATGTTTCAGAGGAAAGAAAAACTGTGCTTATGGTGGGGCATACATTTTTATATAACGCAGCAGTTAAGAAACTTAAGGAATATGTGAATGGGAACGAATTTGGCCAGATATACTATATTTATTCTCAGAGATTAAATTTTGGAATAGTGCGTCAAGATATTAATGCTATGTGGAACTTTGCTCCTCACGATATATCTATAGTCCTATATTTGATGGGCATGGATCCAATAAGAGTTAGTGCAAGGGGGTTATCGTATTTGCAAAAAGATATCCAAGATGTGGTTTTTTTAAATCTCGATTTTTCCAACAAAGTGAGTGCTTATATACATGTCAGTTGGCTAGATTATAATAAGGTCAGAAAGATGACGATTGTGGGTAACAAAAAGATGGCTGTTTATGATGATGCAGATCCTGTTGCAAAAATAAAAATTTATAATCAAGGAAATCTAAGAAATGATGGTTCAATATCATTTGATAAATCTAAAGATTTGGGGGGGTCTCAGCCTGCTCGAAGGCTCAGTGATTTATTCATACCTGAAATTGAATATGCGGAACCTTTAAAGGTAGAATGTTCTCATTTTATCGAATCTATAACGAAGACAAGAAAGCCTCTTTCAGATGGCTTGAATGGACTTCAAGTAGTGAGAGTATTGGCTGCAGCGCAGAGATCTTTAGCTAATGGGGGAATAGCCGTTGATTTATAAAAAATTTTTAAGGGAGATCCAACATGAATGATAATAAGAATAAAAAAAGAAGCTATTTTGTTCATAAAAGTTCTTACATTGATGATAATGTAAGAATCGGAAATGGTACCAAGATTTGGCATTTTTGTCATATTCGTGAAGATTCAAGTGTAGGCAAAAACTGTATTATTGGCCAAAATGTAATGATAGATTCTAATGTGGAAGTTGGAGATGGGTGCAAGCTACAAAATAATGTTTCTATATATAAAGGGGTCATATTAGAAGAGAATGTTTTTTGTGGGCCGTCTTGCGTGTTTACTAATGTGTATACCCCTCGAGCATTTATTGAAAGAAAGAGTGAATTTTTACCTACCTTAGTTAAAACCGGAGCCAGTATTGGAGCGAATGCTACTATTGTCTGCGGAATTAATATTGGCAGGTATGCCTTTATAGGCGCTGGTGCGGTAGTAAAAAGAGATATCCCTGATTATGGATTAGTTGTAGGGGTTCCTGCGAAGCAGATAGGTTGGGCATGCAAGTGTGGTGTTACTCTTTGCTTTCAAAGAGGTGAAACTAGATGTGGCTATTGCGGGAGTGAGTATAGATTGGTGAATAGAAGCTTTGAAATTGTAAGAGAGGCGGTGTAATGCAAATTTTAATGTTGGATTTAAAAAGGCAGTATGAATATATGAGAAGAGATATAAATCCAGTCATCAGAAAATGCCTAAAACGCCAACAATGGATACTTGGCCCTGAGGTGAAGAAGTTTGAGGAAAAAATAAGCGAATATCTTGGAGTAAAGCATTGTCTGGGGGTTTCTTCTGGCACAGACGCCCTTGTTCTTTGTCTAAGAGCATTGGCAATAAAACTGAAAGGTCGGGAGTATTTTGACAGAGATGACAGAATTATAACTACACCATTTACATTTATAGCTACAGGAGATGCTATTTTACGTGCAGGTGCAACGCCTGTCTTTGTTGATATTGATCCAGTAACTTACAATATTAACGTAAATAAAGTGAAAGATTATTTAATTTCGGCTTCGAATGTGGTAGGAATTGTTCCTGTTCACTTTTATGGTCAAGCTTGCGATATGGATGATATACTACGAATAGCTAAAGAATGCAAGTTGTTCGTAGTGGAAGATGTAGCCCAAGCCTTTGGAGGCAAGTGGAAGGAGAGAAAATTAGGTTCTATGGGAGATATTAATGCATTTAGTTTCTTTCCTAGCAAAAATCTTGGTGGGTTTGGCGATGGAGGAATGGTAGCCACAAACAATAATGAGATGGTCCAAATAACAGAGTTGCTAAGAAGACACGGGGGAAAGGATGGACGTAATGCTGAATATATTGGTTACAATGCAAGGCTTGATGCCTTGCAGGCAGGGGTACTTCTTGCCAAGATGAAATATATAGAGGAATTTAATGATAAAAAAAGAAAGAATGCAGAAATTTACAACGAAGGGTTGAAAGCGATAAAAGGTATCATGTTGCCGGCATCTTTGCGGGAGGCACATCATGTTTATCATCAGTATACTATTAGGGTTCTAAATGGCAGAAGAGATGAGCTCCAAAGGTATCTTAACGCAAATGGCATAGGCACAAGGGTCTATTATCCTACGCCGTTGCATAAAATGGAAGTTTTTCAAGGTAAGTGTGAAACATTAGAAAGCCTCAAGGAAGCAGAGAAAGCATCAAGAGAAGTTTTAAGCTTGCCAATAGACCCTTTGTTAACCCAGAAAGAATTAAAGAAAGTAATTAAGTACATAGCAATTAAACTGAAAATTTAATAGTCTTAAAAAACATGCCATCCCTTTAACTGTAACCAAAAAAGCAAAAAATGTTGAAAGAAATTGACGCATTTGATAAGGAGATCAGCACTTTAATGCTATATTATTTTTTTTGTTAAAAGGGGCAGCGTATCGAAAGCTAGGTTTTCAATATTCATTAATCATTCGCTAAAGAAGGAAGTTTAAAGTAACGACAAATTCAAAACATAGTTATCCTGTATGGCCCGATATTTTAAACTGGCGCTTTATTGCAAACGAACCTAATGTTATATGGGAATCAGATATAACATATATCTGGACTCGCGAAGGCTGGTTGTATTTAGCGGTAACACTTGACCTGCATTCTCGCGGTATCAATACACTATGAGGGATTTATAGTGTCGGATCAATATGCAATTGCTCGGATTGATGAATGGCCTTACTACGGTTTCTTTTATCCTGATAATGTATATGGGGTGCAATTTCATCCGGAGCCAAGTAATGGTGCAGGAAAATTTTTAGTTAAATTACAAAGATTCTTATTTGATCATAATGTTTATCAGGAGTTTTCAGCAAAAACACTTTCTAAACATGGAAGGCGATATTTAATAATTTTATTAACAAATGCCAATAGTTACAGTATAATATTGCTTTATTTACTAAACTTATCTGTTGTTTATAATTGATGTTATTTATTAGAGTCATTAAATATTCATTTAAGATAGTCTTATCTTTATTGTTACTAATTATTTTGTTAGAATTAGGTTCAAGATTTATTGTTCTAATTACTTTAAATAATTTTTTCAATAAATATTTGCCGGATAGCTACGAGAGTATAGCTGTCCAAGCTCAGAATGATACATATAGCTTTCTTAAGTCTTCAACGTTGCCAGATTCTCAGTGTTATTATATATGGAAAAATGGATTTTTCAGGGGGCCAACAGGTCAGTTTGATATTTATGGTAAGGAAAGCGATGAAATCAGAGTAATGTGTGTAGGTGATTCTACCACTTTTGGAGTATGTGTAGATTATTATTGGTCTTACCCTACAATATTAGAGAGGCTGTTAAAAGCAAAATATCCAGAATCAAATATAGGGGTACTAAATACTGGTATTCCTGGGGCTTCATCGAAACAAATAAAAAGAGTTTTTCAGAAATATCTAGTAAAGTATAAGCCAGATATTGTTGTTTGGCGTACAGGAGTAAGATTAACCGATCATTATGATTTACCTCAGAGCTTAGAAAATCCTATTAACAATTTATTGTGGAATATACTATCCAAGTCTACTTTATTTAGGTTGATTTGTTTATTTGTTGACAGGGTGATTCCGGATAAGCCTCCGGTAGATCATACATTGTATTCTTATCTAATAGAAAGAAATACGACATTGGAGCCTTGTGGTAATTTTGATTCAAATTTCGCCATAGTAAATGATATTGCGCGAAGCAATGGAACTAAATATGTTTTAGCTGTTGATTATTTGAGGCGGGATTTAGATGGTTCTCAGAATATTACAAGCGACTTTGATGATTACCCAGATAAAGATGTGCCTCCGGTAGTAAATACTTATGAAACTTTTAAAGAAATATTAATGGACGTAGATATCAATGATGTATTCGTTGACGAATGTCATCTTACAAGGTTAGGCACAAGCGTTATTGCTAATGCAGTGGCTGAACATATAACTACTAATGGTTGGATTGATAGTTTTACAAATAAGCATCCAGACGGGTAAGATGTCGTCTGATGCATTTCATTCTAAAATTATTTATATAATAAAACATGGTTAGAGAAAATGCATTATTTCCAAAAAAAGTTTCTTAATAAAGGGAAAATAGAAAAAGTTTATATTATTCTGTTATCAGATTCGCCTTGTTTGCGCTAAAATTTAACATAAAAACAGGCATCAAAGTATATAAACAAGATAAAAAACATATGCTTAAATGGGCTAAAGAAAAATTTCCTAAATATCTTATATTTAAAGAATTAATTAATTTTTTTTGTAAGAATAGGCTATGGTGGATGATACCATTAATTATTGCTTTTGTATTCTCAGCAGTGTTAATATGGTTTTGTCAGTCTTCGGCAGTATCTTCCTTGATGTACACTCTATTTTAATGTCGTGATTTGTTTAAGTGTCAGGAGAATAAACATTTATTATGAATAAGGATATTGTTGATAAGGAATGGGTTACAAATATGGATGTGTAGGCTACTAATTAATTTGGGCGTTATAGGGTATTATTTATTGGAAAAGATAAAGTTATGTTATTCTCTATTGTTTAGGGTCACAGCTGGGAATTAATTATGGGGTGAATTGGTAAAGCAAGGTATGGATTGAAAATATTACTCTTGAAATATGGGTGTTAATACAATTACCTTCCTGGAATACTTTTTTCGAGAGTAAGCCTCAGTGCTTTTTATATAAATTATACTTGGCTCTATGGTAAATAGTTTCTTGGTGTATTAATATAATTGCTGTGCAAGATTTATTTAAGTGCTATAGGCAAAAACGGTTTGAAGAGTCTGGAGTAGTTATTTGTTTTTAGAAGCTAAAAAATGTAGTATAGCTAGAAGATAAAAATTAACGAAAGGCGGCGAAAAACTTTCGGCGTAAATATTTGATATGATAGATAAGTCTAAGAAATATTTTCCAGCGATGCTATTAATTGCAATTATACTATTGCATATAACTTCTAATTATGTTTGGTTAAAAAAAGATGATACCTACCTTATGCATGATGCGCATCATAATTTTTTGTTTAGCCTGGGTGTGTTTCATCAAATCCAAGAAAGTTTTATTCCTTTTTTAAGCGATGTGTTTAGTAAAATCATTTATCACCGTTGGCATGGAGTGTTAGTCGGCTACCTTACAGCACCTTTTTATTTTATTTTTGGTGCCGGCCAAGATATAGGGGTGATGGTTAGCAGTACTATTTTTTTAAGTATATTAATTCTTTCAGTGTACGGGATTGGAAAACTAATTCATAGTCGGGCCTCCGGATTACTTTCCGCATTTCTTATAAGTATTTATCCAATGGTTTTTAATCATTTACGTACGTATATGCTGGATTTACCGCTTACCTCAATGGTAAGTCTAAGCGTGTATTTGCTGTTAAGGACAAAGTTATTTTCTCAAAGGTTATTTTCACTATTTTTTGGAATATCTATGGGGTTGGGGTTGTTAACAAAATTTAATTTTATCGGCTTTATAATCGGACCGCTATTATTTATTTTTTACAAAGCATTCAATATTAAACAAAGTAAAATAAATACAGAACGAAAGAAAATTTTTCATTTTTTTATTATTATTTGCTTGTCGTTTATTCTTGTGCTTCCTTTTTTAAGGATAAAATTCTGGGAAGTTTTTTCACGATTTTATGAATGTTCATGGCTAAATCCGGTATTTAATACTTCTTATGATTCGGTTTTTATTCTTTTTGTCCATTGGTTTTTTGGAGGATGGCAGTTTATTGTTTGGTGTTTCCGGGAAATGAAAGATAGCATTCTATCGCCTTTATTTTTTTTAATTTTTATTATCAGTTTTTTCATGTTCAAACGAAGTCATGCTAAGTATAGATCGGTTTTTTATTTATGGATACTATTTCCGGTATTTGTTTTAAGTTTTGTTTTTCATTATCCGGCAATAAATCGTTATCTAATGCCTTGTTTACCGGCAATAGCAATAGTTTCAGCGATAGGATTAATGACTTTAAAACCTGTTTTTTTGCGCAGAATAATTATTTTCTTGGTAATAAGTTGTGGAGTTGTCCAATATTTTATTATTTCTTATGGTTATCCTGCTTTTTTTAATAATTCAGATGCAAGCTTACCAAAAATAGTTTCAAGATTAAAAAATAGTATATCTTACCGTGATGTTCCTATTGATTATCGAAATGGGCTAAATCGAGGCGCAAAACCGTCATTATCAAAATGGCCTGTTGAAGAAATTTTAAATAAATTATTAATAGAAGCAAGAGGCTGTCCGCAAAAAATAACAGTTTTTTTCATTGATCCTGTTCCGGAAATATACGAGCCAATAGAGTATTTATGCTTGGCAAATAATTATCCAATAGAAATTCACGTTAATTCCTTAAGCGAAGAAGAATCCTACAGGGATAAAGAAGAAGATTTTGAACCAAAAAATATGCCTGACTATGTATTAATGGTTGATAATCCGGATAGGGCCAATGATTATCTTCCTATTTCTGTGAAAGAGAGAATTAACAATTCCCGTAAAAATTTCCAAAATATTCAGGACGAATATGCCTTATGCAATGTTTTTAGGTTGTCAGAAGAAAGTAATATTTTATTGTTCAGAGATGCCAGTGAGTCCGTGCGTTTAGAAACACCATTAATTACTGCAGTATTTAAGAGAGGGCGTGTAAGGCTATTTTTTAATGATTATCCTGACAGTGAACCTTTATTTATCGTTAATTCCTTTGATTTTGAGGGAGAAAAATATTTGTCAACAGAGATGGAATGGGAGATTAATAAAAGTAGCAAGAAAACAATCATGGCTCTTGGTAAGTTGAAAAATTCAGCATTAAGGCAAACATGGAGTTTCTCTGTAAATGAGAATCAAGAAGGAGAATTTAACGCTATTGTTAGCGCAGAAGAAGAAATAAAAGATAGCATCTTTTCGATTGAAATTCCTAGTTATTATCAGGAATGGGAAACGTCTTTAGAACGAGGTGAGTTTGGTAAAAAGACTATATTAAGATATTGCTTCAGGGAATTGTTGTCACCGGTAGACTGTATAACTTTTTGTAAGTTAAGAAGAAGGAATGTGCCCCGCTTTACTTTATTGCCAAGTTCGGGAGAATGTGATATTAGCTCGTTATTAGCTTATAAAAAAGATCGGCGTATCGTTCAATTTAGGTTGAGCGAGCAAAAGAATAATCAGTATTCTTTGGATAAAAGTTTAATGAATTCATTTACTCTAAAAATTAAATTCGATTAATATTTTATGTAAATATTTGAAAATAGTAATTGCTTACAGCGTTAATGAAAATTATATTTATTATTCCTCCGGCTGAACTCAACATAAAAAAGCTTTCTGTTGATAGGTTGTATGGATGTAATTATGGCTTTGATTATAAACCATCTTTACACCTTTTATTGTTGGCTACAATAGCCAAGCAGTTAGGTCATGAAGCTTCTTTTCTGGATTGTCCTGCAGAAAATTTTAGCATAAGAAAACTTATAAAGTATGTAAAAAATATCTCTTCTTCAAGTATTTTTGTGTATTTTTCGGTTTGGTTGTCGCTAAAAGAAGACTTATTAAGTGCTGAATTAATTTCTCGAGTTACAAAAGATGCAAAATTTATATTTACCGGAAGTTATCCAACATGGAAACCGAATTTATTTATAAAGAATGAAAATTATTTTGTTGTTAGAGGAGAGCCGGAAATTACATTGGAAGAACTATTAGCGGTTTTAAAATCAAAAAGTACAGATTGTTCCGAAATTCGCGGGCTATCATTTATGAGGAAAGACGAAATTGTTGATAATCCGATGAGGGATTTAGCTAATATCGATTATTTTCCGATTCCTGATCGAACAATGTTAAAAAGGAACTATTCTTTTAATAGAATTTTCGGGTATCCGGCTACAGCAATGTGTGTTTCACGTGGATGTTGTTATCGATGCACTTATTGCGCCCCTAATGCCTTAGACCAAGCAATAGAAATAGAATATTATCGTGTTAGGCAGTGTAAACCGCCCGTGAGGGTTAAGGATAAAAAATTAGTGATTGATGAATTTATGGCAATAGATGCTTTAGGGTATCGAGGTGTTGAATTGTGTGATAATAATTTTGTTCAAGATAGTAAGAGAATGGAGACAATCTGTGATGCAATTCGTCCGCTGGGTTTGGAGTGGATATGTTACGTTCGTTCAGATAGACTGAAAGACAAAACCATGGTTAAATTAATGAAGGAATCAGGATGTCGTTTAATTTATATCGGTACAGAGTCTTTTTGTCAGAATATTTTAGATGATGTCAAAAAGGATTTAAAAGTTGAAGATAACTATAAAGCTGTAGAACTACTTAAAGAATGTGGAATTAATCCAGAGATTTCCATCCTGCTGGGTGCGTCAGATAAAGAAACGCAGCAGACAATAGATTTCAGTGTGGGGGAAGCTAGAAAACTTAAAACTAACTTTGTGCACTACGCTATTGCTTCTCCATTGCCGAATACTGAATTGTATAGGAATGCAAAAAATGATAAGCGGATCGTTAATGGTGATTTTAATCCCATGGATAATATTTCTGCGGAACAACTTAAACTTACTTATTTGAGTGATAGGCAGCTAAAGAATATTTTACGGGAATGCTACAGAGGGCAGTATTTAAAAATTAGTTTTTTTATTCAGCAATTAAAACAGCTTCAGACTTTTATGGGTTGTTGGCATAGGATAAAATCATTAATAAAATTTTTACGTTATCTAAATCAGAAACATTGAACTAAATGGTAAATTTAGCGATAATTGGAACACGAGGAATTGAAACGCGATATAGTGGGGTTGAGGTTGCGGTATCTGAGATGTGCAAATGCCTACCAAGGAACAAATTCAAAATTACTGTTTATTGCCGAAAATATCCTGGTGATCCATTCAAAAAAAAGATTAATGATAGTTTATGTTTGATTTTTATCCCTACTTTAGAGTTAAAAAATTGGGGAACAGTAGTGCATGTTATTTTATCTTTGGTTCATTCAATTTTTATTCCTGTTAACATTGTTCATTTTCATTCTTTAGGTCCGGCTTTTTTTTCATTTTTTCCTCAGATGTTAGGCAGAAAAGTTGTAGTTACGATTCATGCTTTGGATTGGAAGAGAAAGAAATGGGGTTTTTTTGTTCGCAGCTTTTTAAGATTTTGTGAATATCCAGCTATCTTTCTTTCGAATGAGATAATTGTAGTCTCGCAAGAGCTAAAAAAATATTTCGAAAATAAATTTAAAAAGCAGGTCTTCTATATTCCTAATGGTGCGCATATTAAATACTCTAATAGCTATTATAATAAGGATATTTCTGATTTTGTTAATATTCTTTTTGTTGGAAGGCTGGTTCCGGAGAAGAGAGTGGAGCTTGTAATTAAAGCGGTTAACGAATTAAAGGGAAGCGCAAAACTGACAATTGCCGGTATTTCTAGCTTTACTCATAGATATGCAAAGCAACTTAAAGCTATTGCCGGTAAAAACATACAATTTATAGGGTTTATTCAAGGAAAAGCTCTTTTCAGTTTATATCAAAAGGCAGATATTTTTGTTTTACCTTCCGAAATGGAAGGGTCACCGGTTTCTTTACTTGAAGCTATGGGGCAAGGGAAGTGTGTGGTAGCCAGCGATATTCCTGAATGCCAGGAGATTATCGGTGAGTGTGGAGTTTATTTTAGAGCCGGAGATTATTGCGATTTAACAATAAAGATCCAATACTTGTCACAGCACCCTGAAATTATATCCAAATTAGGAAGAGAGGCTAGAGAACGTGTTAAAAAAATATATGATTGGGATATTTTGGTAAACTATATTGCAAGTGTGTATGCGTTGTGTGTAAAACTAGAATAAAAAATGAAAAAAGTAACTTTATATATTCCTTGCTATAATGCCGAACAGTATATAAGTGATTGTCTGGATGGAGTATTGAGGCAAACATATCCAATTGATGAAATATTGATAATTGATGATGCTTCTACCGATGGTACGCTTAATATTGTTTCTCGGTATCCGGTAAGAATTATTAAGCATTATGTAAATAAAGGACTTACTGTGTCACGAAATACTGCATTTAAGGAAGCCAGGAATGAATTTGTTGCTTCCTTAGATAGTGATTGCGTCCCGACATCTGAATGGTTAGAAAAATTAATGGGTTGTTTTGCCGATGGTATTGTTGCGGGTGCAGGAGGAATGCTTATTGAAAAATACACAAAAAATATGGCAGACCAATGGCGTAAAGCGCATATGTCTCAGCATTGGGGGGATAAGTGTATAGAGTGTCCTTCTTTTTTGTATGGAAGCAATACTGTCTTTAGAAAAAGTGTTATTAAATCAATAGATTTTTATAATGAAATTTTTAAAAATAACGGTGAAGATGTAGATATCTCACAACGGATTTATCAATGTGGGGAAAAGCTAGTGTATATTTCCGAAGCATTAGTAGATCATTTACGCAGAGATACTGTACGTTCTGTATTCGAAACTTATTGGAATTGGCATGCGGGGCGATATTATAATAAATTACATTCTGATAATTGTGTTTTTCGTAAAGTTGCAGGATATATGGCTATACAATATGAAACCCTAGAAAATATTTTTCGAAAAGATTTGAAGATCGGACATTTTTTGTTTTTATTTATGGATTTTATGCTTATATTTTTTTTTATGAAACTTGATTTCAAGAAAATTATAAACAAATTGTGTTACTAAACAAATACATAGATTCACCACTTATAAGTATTTTAATTATTGTAAATAGCGATCGGGCATCTTTGGCATGTTTACTGGATTCACTTGTAGGCCAAATATGCCCTGAAAGCAGTTACGAGGTTATTATTGTTGATTATCAGTTTGATAATGCTATTCAACAATTATTTAGTAGATATGATAAAGAGAGACAAAATATTTTTAAATATGTTTGTCAAAATAATAGGAACCTGACAATTACGGTGAATGATATAGTGCGGATGTCCAAAAGCAATCTCATTGCATTTCTTGAACCCGGATGTGTCGTTGCGAATTCGTGGGTTAAAGAAATTACACAAGGGTGTAATTCTAAACAATTTCTCGGAACCAATGGAAAAGTATCCTTTGATTTAAAAAGTTTTATTTATGAAAAATACCGTTTTTATCTCGCCGGAGAATTGGTATTCAATGATTCCGGAAAAGATATTAATTATTTGTCCTTATTAAATATTTCTTTTAAGAAAGAATCGCTTATTTTAGTAGGAGGATTTAACGAAAAATTTATTTCCTTCCGAGGAGCAGTTCAGGAAATAATATGTCGCCTGAAAAAGAAAAATATTTTGATTCGATACAATCCTAAAGCTGTTATTTTTAATTTAAAGAAATCGGACATCTTGGCTTTTTCTCGACTTTGTTTTCAATTTGGAGTAGATAGAATGCTGCTAAATTTTCAAGAAAAATCTGGGTCTAGCCTAACCGAAATTATCCAAAATAAAAAGAAAGTATCTTGTTTAAAGCTATTTCTAATGACAGTTTGTTTGTTGGTTAATGCATTGTTTTATGTTTCCAAGATTTTTTTAGACTTATCAAGGGTTCCTTTTAGGGTTCTTTTTTTCTATGGTGTAGAAGGATTGTCTGTCGGTAGTGCATTCTATTCTGCGTATCTTGAATTTTTTAATAATCTTTTCTTCCGGCAAGGATGCATTGTTGGCTGTTTTATCAGTGAATCAAGAGGCTTAATAAATATATTTTAATTTCATTTTATGGACACGATACAAAATATTGGTAGAAACAGTATAGCGGTAATATTAGGTTGCGTTGCGGGTGCAGTAATTGATTCTTTTATCGTTATTATTCTTGCCAGATATTTTGGTCATTATGGGTTTGGAGAAATTTGTTTTTTAGGAATTTTTTTCTACTTTTTTAGGCACATAGACAATTTCTTTATTCGGCCAATATTAGTTCGGGAAATGTCTAGAAATGTAGTGAACGCGGATGCTATTATCGGAAGTGGATTTATTATTAGGATAATTTTTGCGTTAATTGCCATTATTCTAATGTGGACCATTCTCTTGTTTGGTAACCATTCAATAGACATCCTGCAATTAGCTATTTTTACGTCAATAAGCCTAGTTATTTCATCTATGGGAGCATCTTATGATATAGTTTTTCAGATTAATCTCAAACAGGTATACTCCAAGTTCATTAATTTTTTAAGCAAGATAGTAACTCTGGCATTGCTTTGTTTTGTTGTGTTTTTGAAAAAAGATTTATTATTCTTCTATGTATTTTCAACCATAATAGGTATTATATCATTTTTCTATATTAGGCGTTATGCTGAAAAATTTATAAAATTAAAGTTTAATATTTCATTTAAGTTATGGCAGGATATATTTTGTAAATCGTTACCTTTGTTTATATCAGGCATTTTTATATTTGTTTACCATCGAACAGATCAAATAATGCTTTTACAGATGAAAGGAGTAGAGGCGGTTGGCTCTTATTCTGCGGCAGTTAAATTTGCTGAAGTATTTAATATTATCCCTATTGCGCTTGTTGCATCTTTGTTGCCTTTAATGTCAAAGTGCTTTTATTCGAAAAATGAGTATTTTGAAAAAATTTATCAGCTAAGCTTTAAATATTTATTATTATTTATTATTCCGGTAGCATTTGGTGTTGCTATTTTTTCTGATTCGATAACAGTTATTATTTATGGAGATAATTTTCTATCTTCTGGTCTTGCTTTACGTTTTTTAATTTGGGCAGAAGTTTTTGTATTTTTGGGGATAATGAATAATACTATATTAGTTGCGGCAAACAAACAAATAATCGACCCATTTCTTACTGGAATATCTGCTATAGCAAATATTCTTCTAAATTTTATTTTTATTCCGCGATATGGTTTTGTTGGTGCGGCAGCAACAACATTAGTCGCTTATGCCGTTGGTCCGGTAATCGGGTATTTTCTTAAGACAACAAAAAAATATTCCTTATCGATGTTGAAAAACTTCCTAAAACCTTTTTTTGCTTCTTTAATCATGGCTGGTTTTATCTGTTATTTTCGTTTTTTTTCTTGGTGGTTAATTATAATCGCACCGTTGATCTATCTATTTATTATGTATTTTATTCGAGGTGTTGATTATAACGATTTGCGAAGAATTAAGGAAGTGATTCGAGCTAAAAATGCTGCCAGTTAAAGATAACATCATGTATAGTATGAACTATATTTATGTTAAGGCGAGAAATAAATTTAAAAGATTATTTGTGGTTGTTTGTTTTGTGCAATCGAATGTAGTTGGTTGCATAGCTTATGTGCATAATTATGCGCATAAGATAATTTATGTCAAAAGATAAGATAAGACGAAGGGGCATAGCTAAAAGGTTAGTCAATGAATGGATAGAAAACTTCTTTTTTTGTTCCCAGGTTGCTCGGCTAAATCCTTCACGGTAGCTTCTTTTAACCAGGTAAGGAATTGTTAGTCTTTTTTTAGGAATATAGTGAAATACGAACATGTTTTGGTTAATTTTTAAAGAGAAACCAAGTTCTAATGATTTTTTTATTCGATAATAATCTTCTACATAAGGAAGAACAAAGTTAATATTTGGGGATTGAAGTTTTTTATCGTTGAGCAGTTTGATCAGCGCAGATTTTCGAAAAGCTATGTTGCTGCCTAAAGGTAGGTATTCATTATTCGGATTTATTCCAATTAGCCAATTTAATGATTTTTTCCACCACCAAGGAAATTTTGTCTTTGGTATGGGCAATACTGGTCCGCTGGCAATATCGTAATCGGGAAGAGAAGTACTAATAATGCTTAGCCAATTTTTTGATGCTATACAATCGTCATCAATGAACGCAACTATTTCTTCTGTCGTTTTCTCTAGGGCTAAATTTTTACAAGCTGTTAAGTTTAGATGTTGTGCAGTTTTTATTATTCTTATTTTTTTAAAGCATTGTTTTTTAAAAAGTTCATCAGTGCTATCGGAAGAATGATTGTTGAATACAATGATGTTATATCTACTGGTAAAATCTTGGCTTATTAAACTTTCCAGGCATTTTTCAAGAAGGCGTTTTCGGTTATGGGTGATTATTATAACATCAATCATTTTTAAAGTTATAAATGCAGAGTCTATCAACTGTTAAGAGTGTATATCTCATTATATATTAGTGGGAATACTTTTCAACAAGCAAAAGTGTAAGGGGAAAGATTATGGTAATTTATTGCGCTTATTAGTTTAAGAAAATAATTTTCTTAGGAATGGTCTCTGGTATAATAATAATATGAAGATTCTACAATGCCATAAATTTTATTATCCTTCAGGAGGTGCTGAACGATATTTTATTGATTTATGTGATAGCTTGAGCAGAGAAGGACATAAAGTTATACATTTTTCGACGTTGAATGATAATAATTTGCCTTCTGCTTACTCAAGATATTTTGTTGATACTGTGGGGATCAGTGATCACCATAAAAATAACTTTTTTACCAAAATAAAAACTGCATTGAAGTTTATTTATTCTTTTGATTCCCGAAGAAAAATAAAGGAGTTGGTTACTGAATTTAATCCAGAAATTGCACATATTCATAATATCTATCATCACCTTTCTTCATCAATCTTGGATGAATTATACATTAGAAAGATTCCGGTAGTGATGACAGTCCATGACTATAAGCTTGTTTGTCCTGACTATCTGTTATTTAGGCGTGGTAATATTTGTGAAGAATGTAAAGGAGATAAATATTTTCGGGCAGTAATAAATAGATGTGTAAAGAACTCTTACCTTGCAAGTAGTGTGGCTTGTTTAGAGATGTATTTTTGCCGGTTATTAAAAAAATATACAAGGTCTGTTAATATTTTTATAGCTCCTTCTATTTTTGTGAAGAAAAAATTAATAAAATTTGGATTGCCAGAAGATAAGATTTATTATCTTCCGCATCCTATTAATTTGCAAGATGCCAAACCAAATTTTAATGTGGGCAGATACATACTTTATTATGGTCGGCTGGCTCCGGAAAAAGGTATTGAAAGTTTATTGAAAAGTCAGCGGTTTTTTCCAAATATTCCGATGAAGATAGTTGGTGATGGGCCGCAAAAAAATAAGCTAAGGCAGATTATCAAGAGAGAAAGATTACACAATGTAGAGTTATTAGGCTATAAATCGGATGATGAATTATTGGATTTAATCAAGAACGCTGCCTTAGTTGTGGTTCCTTCTGTCTGGCCAGAGGTTAGCGGCTTGGTGATTTATGAGGCATTTGCTCTTGGTAAATGTGTAATTGCCTCAAATATTGGGGGCATTCCCGAGCTCGTAAACGACCGAGTTAATGGATTATTATTTTCTCCCGGTAATTATAAACAGCTAGCCGATAAGATTAAATATCTTATCGGTAATCCAGAAAAAATAAAAAACTATGGACTGAATGGATTTAATAAGATAAGGCAGTTTAATAGCCAGTTTGAGCATAATCAGCATTTATTAAATATATATAAAATGGCTATCGATGGTAGACATTCTTGAACAGTAATAAGACTTTCTATTCTATGAAATATTTTAAGTGTAGTTTACAAAAAAAGTTTAGATCTTAAAGAGTTTGTAGTATGGTGAATTATTTTTTAAATTGTGTAGAGAGGTTTGAAAAAATTGGATTTAAAACACAATAGGTAAAAAATTCGGGAGGACAATAATGGTGTATTTCAGGTTAAAGCCATGGAGTGCAAAGTTAGTAATAACCTTATTATTTCTTGGGTTTTTTATTTCTTGGCCAGCAATGGGATTTGAGGAAGGCGGGAAAGATCCTCTAAAAGAAAAAAAGCTTTATTGGTTTATTCCCGATGGAATGAGGGCTGACCCTGATCTATTTAATGTCTTTAAATGGGCAAAAGAAGGAAAATTACCTAACATTAAGAGAATGATGGAAAATGGTTCTTATGGATATTGTATTCCTGTTTATCCTTCTCACACCCCGGTTAATTTTGCAACTCTTTTGACTGGAACTTATCCTAAGACTCATGGTGTAGCTGATGGTCCAATGCATGTGGAGGGGCGGCCGCTGGATAGAGTATCGATAGGCGGTTTTAGTTCAGTTGCGAAAAAAGTACCTCCTATTTGGATAAACATGGAAGAAAACGGGAAAAAAGTTATTTTACTTTCTATTCCTGGTTCAACTCCTCCTGAGCTTGATGAAGGTATTGTTATTAGAGGGCGGTGGGGTGGTTGGGGGGCAGATTTCCATGCTTTAAATTTTCAATCAAAGGGTGATTTAACCGAACGAAAAAAACAAGGCCGAGGGTCAAGACTTTTCTTTTTTGGTCCAGAATTAACTCAGTATGTTGATTCTAAACTAGCTGAAGGATGGGAGAACGTGCCGGAGTCATATAGTTTGCCTTTAGAAGTAGAGATGGAAGGTTGGGGAAAATCAATTTTTGTTTATATTTATGATAGCACTAATGACAAAAAAGTAAATTATGACCGGATAACATTTTCTCTGGACAAAGAAAATGTTATCGCTGACTTAGCTCAAGGTGAATGGAGTCGGTGGAATTCAATTAATCTTAAATGGCAAGGACATGATGTTAATTCTGATGTGAAAATTAAAATAATTAAGTTAAAAATAGATGAATTGAATGAAAAAGTATTTTTTCGAATAAGATGTTTTTACAATAATTTGAATAAATATATTACAAAGCCAGCTAAAATTTCTGAAGAGTTAGTTAAGAATATTGGCCCGATGGTTGATTTTGTCGATAATTTTCCTCCCCAGCTTATTTATTACGACGAGGATAAACAAACATTCATTGAAGAAGCTGACATGTCATTTCAATGGCATAAACAAGCAACAAAATTTATTTTGGCTAATTATCATCCGGATGTGTATATTCATGATATTTATACTCCTAATCAAATGCTTACCAGCAGGTGGTGGCTTGGTTACATTGATCCTACAAGTAAGCGCTACAGAAATGTAAGCCGAAAAGAAAGAAAGAAACTTTGGCATGAAGTGTTGGATATGTACAAAAAGATAGACGAGATTATCGGTGAAGATTTGAATAATGCTGATGAAGATACGGTAGTTGTTTTAAGTTCTGACCATGGTGCAGTTCCTTTAAATGAGTGGGTGCATCTTAATAATTTATTTGCCAAGAAAGGTCTTTTGAAATTTACGATTAATAAAAAAACCGGGGAACCATCAATTGACTGGAAGAATTCCAAGGTTATTTATCTAAAGATGGATAATATCTATATTAATCCTAATGGGCTTAATGGAGATTGGCAGAGAGCTAGCGGTTCGGAATATCAGGAGTTACGGAATAAAGTGATAAAAATGCTTTACAATCTCGAAGATAAGAATGGTGATAAACCAGTGGCAGTTGTAGTGCGATGGGAGGATGTAGAAGATTTTTGGGATCTTCCCCCTGATCGGGTTGGGGATTTAATTATTGCCAATGAAGCTGGATTTGGTTGGAATGAAGAAATGACTGCGGATATGAATGTCTTCAGCTGTCCCTTGAAGACCGGCTACAAACAAGCAATATTACCTGGAGAGACAAAAGGAATGTGGACACCTTTTATTATTATGGGGCCTGGAGTAAAGAAAAATTATGAATTAAAAAGACCTATTAAAATGGTAGATCAATACCCTACAATCATGGATTTAATGGGAATGAAGATACCCGATTTTGTTGAAGGAAAAAAATTGGAAGAGATATACGAGAAAAATATCAAGTAAAGTTAATGTAAGAATAGTAGGATACTGTTGGCATAGGAAACAGAAGAAATTTCAATTATTTTTGTTTTAATAAGTGTATTAGATTAAAACGCAATGAAATATGAAAACCTGGATAGTAGTTTTAATAATATTAAGTCTTTCTTTAATCAAGATTCCTCAGGCTTTTGCCAGAGATGATTGGGAGTGTTGGCCGACTGCAAATATAAAAAAAAATATCAATGAAAAGGTTAGTTTAAAAGCTTCTTTTGCAGGGAGGTTTAAGGATGATATGGCTAAGTTTTATTATGGAGGGGCGCAGCTTGGCGTAGAGTTTAAGGTAAATAAATATTTTTCAGTTGCCCCTAGCTATCTTTTTACAAAATATAAAAATAGCGGATATTTCGAGGATGAATATCGGTATATATTAGATGCAGTTTTTAGCTGTAAGGTGAAGAGGTTGAAAGTGGATTACCGTTCAAGAGTTGAGTACCGAGATTTGTCTGCCCTTGACTGCTGGAGGTATCGATCTCGTTTTAAGGCAGGCTTACCAGTTAAAGTCTATGAGTATTCGTTAATGCCGTATATTTCTGAGGAGGTTTTTTTTAATGAGAGAAAAAATGAATTTGACCAGAATCGGTTTTCTTTAGGTGTAATGGTAAAGATCACTGAAGTAACTAGTGTTGATATTTATTATATTTTGCGCAGTGATAAAAAGGGAGAAGATTGGTCGGAAAGAAATGTTTTGGGTATTTCGCTAAACTTTAGTTTCTAGTAGTTTATTTTCTTAGTAAGCCTGCTAGAAACGCTTTTTTTCTATTAGGATAATTGGATTCTATATGTTTAAAAAAAGTTTTAAAGGGTTGTTTATTATCCTGATAGTTTTAGTTCTTTGGCAGCTTGGTTCGCATTTTAAGTTTATTAATTCTTTTATTATGCCGGCACCTTCAGAAATAATAAAATCATTTTTTTCAATGTTATTAAAAGGGCCACTACTAATTGATATATATTCAAGCATAAAACGTGTTTTTGTTGGATTTGGGTGCGCTTTTCCAGTTGCTGTTTTACTGGGGATGGTATTGGGATGGAATAAACAACTGGCACAATATTTTTTGCCGACCATAGAATTTATTCGTCCTATTCCGCCTATAGCATGGATACCCTTGGCAATTCTTTGGTTTGGGGTGAGTGATGTTTCAAGCTACTTTATTACTGCTTTAGCTTCTTTTTTCCCGATATTTATTAATTCATTTGTTGGGGCGGAAAGTGTAGAAAAGGTTCATATTAATGCCGCTTTAAGTTTGGGGGCTTCCAAAAAGCTTATTATTACTGACATTATTTTTCCATCAGCTTTACCGTCTATACTTGCTGGGATGAGGATAGGCTTAGGTGTAGCATGGATGAGTGTTATTGCTGCTGAACTTATTGCTGCCCAATCAGGATTAGGATATATGATTCAGCTACACCGGATGTTGCTCAATACACCAAAGGTCATCGCTGGAATGGTAGCAATTGGAATTATTGGTTTTCTTATGAATTTATTTATACTTTATTTAGAGAGTAAACTTACTCCATGGATGAATTTTAAATATAGATGTTGCCAAAAATAGAAGTCGACAAACTTTCTAAGAAATTTAGCCTTGCTAAGGATGGAACTAGCATCCAAGTATTGAAGGAATTTTCTTTTTTTCTCAACGTTAATGAAATCCTTGGAATTATTGGACCTAGCGGTTGTGGCAAAACGACTCTTCTTTATATAATTGCCGGATTCATCCCGTATGATAGTGGACGGGCTTTTTATGATGGAGAATTGATTACCGAGCCAAATGTTAAGCGAACAGTAGTATTTCAGGAGTACGGATTATTTCCCTGGATGACCGTAGAAAGAAATATTGAATTTAGCCTTAAGGCTAAGGGAATTTCTAGAAATGAGCGAAGAGAAATTACTCATAATTTTATTGAGCTTGTTCATTTGAAAGGGTTTGAAAACAAATATCCTTATCAGCTTTCGGGCGGAATGAAACAGCGAGTAGGAATTGCTCGGGCGTTAATACCAGACCCAGAGGTAATTTTAATGGATGAGCCTTTTGCTTCATTGGACTCTTTGACTCGGGAAATAATGCAAGAAGAAATTCTAAGAATCTGGAGAAGAAAAAACAAGGCATTACTTTTTATAACTCACAATATTGAAGAGGCTATTTTTCTAAGCGACAGGGTAGTTATAATGAGTGCCCGACCCGGGAAGGTAAAAGAGATCGTGCCTATAGATTTGGGAAAACCTCGACATTCGGAAATAAAAAGAAAAAGTATACGTTTTTTAAAATTGAAAGAGTATATTTCTCAAAGCTTGCGAGAGGAAACATTAAAAGGGATAGACCAGATGGGCATAAGACTAAGTAATGTGTTAGGAGATATAAGGATAGAAAAAAAAGGGTGAGAAGTGAAAATAATAATTAGAGGGGCAATGATTAGAATATTAATTTTGGCAGCATTTCAGTTTTCTTGCTTTGCAGCTGGATTAAATGAAATAAATAAAGTGCCTATTCGTATTGCTTATCCTACAGCTACATTGGCCAATGGCCAGGTTGGCCAGGTACTTTTAAAGACTAATATTTTGGAGAAAAACGATTTAGAGGCTCAAATCACTGGTTTCCAATATGGGGCGCCGATGATGGAAGCCTTAATATCTGGTAAGGTGGACGTAGCTTTCACTTCTGAAGTGCCGGCCTGTTTACCCTTGTCTAAAGGGTACAAAGCAACAATTATTGCTACTTTTGGCCATTTAGGACGGGGAGCAATTATGGTTACAGAAGATTCTCCGATAAAACAAATCAGCGATTTAAAAGGTAAAAAAATAGGGGTTCCTTTTGGTTCTTCTCCGCATAGAAATCTTTTAGGGATGCTCAGGAGCGCTGGCTTAAAGCCAGGTGATGATGTTCAGGTATTAAATATTGGTAGAGATGAAGTAGCCTTAGGATTGATAAAGGGTGGGGTAGACGCTATAATGATTTGGGATCCGGCGGTAGAGCAATATAGACAAAAGAATTATTTTAAGATTATAAAGGCAGAACCTTTTTATTCAGTGGTTATTATGAATGATGAATTTATTAAAAAATATCCTCAGGGTGTAATCGATTTTATTCGGTCGCTTAAAGAGGCAGTATTTTTTTGGGTCAGTTATAAAGATAAAGTGAATAAATGGTTTAGTGAAATTTCACGGTTAAACCTTGAAATTGTTAAGGTATGTTCAGAGGCTAATTCAAACTACCGTAATGCAAAAGCGATAAGCGATATTGATATCGCATTAAATAGTGATTTTTTAGATATGATGAAAAAAAGCGCTGAATTTACTGCCAATCAAAAGGTAGTTCCTGTATTCAATATTTTAAGGGCTGTAAGTTCGCAGTTGCAGGAAGAATCGGCGAAGAAGATAGATGATAACGCTTATGTTATTTCGGAAGTTATTATAGATGAATAATCTTTTAATTATATTCGCTAAGAAGATTCTGAATAAAAAAATATTAGTCAGTTAATTTTATTTTGAGCTTTGTTTGGTTAATAGCTAATCTCTTTAAATAATAAGCTATCACGCATTGATTGTTAGCTGGTTAAAAAATAATTATTTTGTTGCAAGGATAGAGTGTTATGTGTAACGTAAAAGGGTTTCCAGATAGTTCTGAAACTTACAAGCGTCTTTTAAATATTTCGAAGAATTGTCAACCCAAAAATAAGTATAATTTTAAAGTAGGGATTATTGTTCCTCCTTCACCTTTTGTTGTCCCTGTGGGTTGGGAATTTGTCCACGTTGCTCCTTTTGAAGGACCTTCGATAATTGCTAGTCTTTTAAAAGGGCTCGGTTTTGATGTGGTTGTAATAGATCAACGGGATAATTTTAATCCCCATGTTTTATCTAACGGGCGATTGAAGAATCTGGATTTAATTGGAGTAGCGACTTATTCCGATAGTTTTCCATACATCAGAAAAGTTATTCAGATCGCTAAAGAAGAAAGCTTAGAGAGGCCAGTAATTATCGGTGGACCGCTGGTAACTTCTGTTCCTAAGTTAATAATGGAAAATACGTTGGCTGATTATGCGGTAATTGGTGAGGGAGAATTAACTTTGATAGAATTAATGGATTTTTTATTAAAACAAAAAGAAGCTTTTTCAGCAAAAGAGATAAGGGGCCTTGCTTGGAAGAATGTGCTGGGAAAGACAGTGCTTAACCCAAGAAGGGCGCAGATGCATAATCTTGATGCTGTGCCTTTGCAAGATTTGTCTGTATGGCCCGGAGTACAAGAAACTAATATGACATCTGAGATATATATGACATCAAGCCGAGGTTGTTCGGGAAATTGTAGTTTTTGTTTTAGATCGATGCCGCTTTTACGTTATAAATCTCCGGAAAGGGTGCATCGGGAACTCAAGCATTTAAAAAAATATAAATATCGTTTTGTTTGGTGGAGCGATCTTACCTTTATAGAGACTAAAGAAAGAGTTCATAAGCTTATGGATGAGGCCTTTTCTGGAATAGATTTTCGTTGGAGTTGTTTTACTCGGGTTGATGGTTTAGATTTATCGGTTCTCCAACATATGAAAAAAAAAGGTTGTGATATTGTTATGTATGGATTTGAATCAATCACTGGTAAAATTTTGAATTGTTTCAAAAAGCGGGTTTCAAAATATCAAATTACAGAAGCTATAGAACTTACTCGTCAAGCAGGATTAAAAGTGGGAGGTCTTTTTATTGTTGGTGGACCTGGGGAAACTAAAGAAAGTTTAAAAAGAATGATAGAGTTTTGTAAAGAATTTAAAGAGGTTACCAGAGTAAAATATCTTTCTGCTTTGCCAGGCACAGCGCTTTATCATGATGCTGTTAAAAAAGGCATCATTAAAGATGAGTTGGAGCATTTGCATTTTTTAGCTATGGAACATTCGGTAGAAGAAGATGAATTCGTAAATTTTTCTGATGTTTCTGAAAAAGAGCTTCGAAGAGCCTACCAGGAGATTAATTATCAGATAAAGGTACGACCATATGAATACTGGAATCCGGATAACCGATATCTGGAAAAAATAAAGAAATTTAAATAGGACCGGATATTATTGTGTCGACATAGGCTGAGAACCAAATATCAAACAATGAAGAATGAAATTTCAGAGCTATTTAAGTGCAACTATGTATATTCTGATGAAAAGGACGCCCAGGAAGAAATTTTAAGGAAAATTTCTTATTCAAAAAAAGTTGTTTCTAAGCCTGAAAAAGTAGCCCTTATAATTCCTCCTTCTTCTCAAATTCCGACCCCAGGCAGAGAATTTTTAGTAACTGGTTCTTTTGAAGGATTTACCTGTGTTGCCACGCTAATAAAAAAAATGGGGCATCAATTGCAGGTTATTGATTGTCGTTTAAAAAAGAATGTAAAGGATTTTGTTATTAGGAATATTAAGGATGCATCTATTATTGGAATAGCAACATATATGGATTCTTTTAATTTTCTCCAAAGAATAACAGCCTTAATAAAAGAGAAATATTCTGATAAATTAATTTTTTTAGGTGGTTCGCTAGTTTCATCTTTACCAGAAATTATGCTTTCGCAGGTCAATGCTGATTGTGCAATTTTAGGCGAGGCAGAACTTACTTTGATAGAATTTTTCCATAAATATTTTGGAAAAGAATGCTTTGAATATAAAAATATAAAAGGGATGGCCTATAAAAACAATGGAAAAATAAAAATTAATTTACCTAGGCCTCAAATTAAAAATCTTGATAATCTTCCTTTGCTTGACTATTCTATTTGGCCTAATCATAAAAGCATAATTGATAAAGGGCAGATACTAATTTCTTCTATGAGAGGATGTCCTATGGAATGTTCTTTTTGTTTTAAGACAATTCCTGCTCTTCGAATGAAGAGTCTTGAGCGTTTTGAGCAAGAGATAGTTCATCTTAAAGAAGCAACTAAATTCAATTACACTTGGCTTAATGATCTTACTTTTAATATTGATGAAGAAAGGGCTATATGCATTGGTGAAATAATGCAAAAATATAGTGTCAAGTATCATTGTTTTGCCAGAGTTACTAAGTTTAGTAAAGCTTTAGCAAAGAAGTTAAGGAAAACAGGATGTTTGGGAGTTTGGTTTGGCATGGAGTCGTACAATCAAGATGTTTTAGATTATAATGGTAAAAATGTATCTATAGATGATATAAATAGGGTTGTCAGGATTTGTGATGATATTGGATTAGCTGCGCGTGGACTTTTTATTGTGGGCCTATATGGTGAGACAGAAGACTCATTAAAGGAAATGCTTACTTTTATTAAGCAAAAAACTTTTTTACCGCTAGTAAAATATTTGGTTCCATTTCCCGGAACAGCACTTTACAAATATGCTCTTCAAAGTAAAAAAATAACGGATATAGTTAGTTTCTTGAGGATGCTTTCTAGAAGAAAGATAAGAGATCATGATGACAAGATTATTAATCTTACGGGATTGCAAGATGAGGTTCTTAGGTATTATTTTCGTCAAATATGGGATATAACGAATAAGAGAGAAAAGTTTTTTGCGGAAACAGAGAAAAAGGAATGCCATGAGTGATTTTTATCAGAAGCTAAAGAACCAATTTAAATTAAGAGCTGAATCTTTTGATAACTCGGCATGTTGGGTGAGAAATAAAAAGTTGATAGATATCCATCAAAAATTAGCTCAAGTTTCAAATAATAGTTTGGTTCTTGATGTTTGTTGTGGTACTGGCATAGTAGGAGAAAACCTACTATGCAATGGATCAAAGGCGATAGGCCTTGATATAAGCTTATCAATGCTTAAAAAGGCCAAAGAAAGATTAAGCTTGTGTATCAATGGCGAGGCAGAGCATTTACCATTTTTAAATAATGTTTTCGATGTGGTAATTTGCCGACAGGCTTTTCATTTTTTAGATATCACTAAAGTAATGAAGGAGTTGTTCCGGGTTACTAAATCGGGAGGAGGCAAAATCATTATCAGCCAGATAGTTCCTTTTAGCGAAGAAGATAGCCCATGGTTACATAAGATACACCGAAAGAAGCAGTTGCTGTTAAAGAATTTTTTAAAGGAAAAAGATTTCAAATTATTTTTAAAAAATTTAGGATGTGTGGACATAACCACTCTTCAGTGTTGTATTGAAGAGCCAATTAATAGTTGGTTAAAGGATACATTTTTTTCCAAGAAAGAAATAGAGGATATAAAGAATATGTTTTTGCATGCTCCTTTAAAATATAAGATTTTGCATTGCACTAGAGAAAAGAGTGGAAAAGTTTTTGATACTATGAGGTGGGTAGTTACAAAGGGTATAAAGATGTAACTTATCCCGACTGTGCCTTCTGTAGAACCTAAAATATTTTAAAATAGTAAACTAGTGTCTTATTGTTATATATTTAGAAGAAAGTGTAGGAAAAAAATATGAAAAAATTTATCAGTGCTACTATTTGTTTTAGCGTATTTGCTTTAAGTTTATTTTGCATTTCAGTAAAATCTGAAGAGACAAGTAAGCCATTAAAAGATATTTTTAAAGAATTTGGAATCTTAATAAATGGAGTAGGTGATTTTGTTGTTCAAAAAAATATAAGAAAAGAAGGGCTTGAAAATTCATTCTGGACAATTGTTGCAGAAAAAGACGGGAAAGTAATTAAAATAGAAGCTATAAATAATATTAATTCCCAAGAAGCCCGAAAATATGCTGAAGAAAGACAGAATATAGTTAAGGCTTTATATCAACGTATTCCTTCTCCTTATCCCGGCATGATTTCAAACGTTATAGAGTGCCCCGATGAATTAAAACCTGAGATTGTATCTTTAGATATAGAAGGGAAGATAGTTTCTGCATATATCTTGTATAGCACGCCTAGATTCACCTATGGAGCTGGAGTTGAGGAATTGATTAAATATAGGGGAGTTTTGATGTTTATCTATGGGGATAAGGTAAGAACGTTGTATAGAGTTGAAATATTTATTCCTAAAGAAAAATTTAACAAAAAGGAAATAGTAGATATTTTAAAATCAATTCGCTTAGAAAAAGGAGGCAGCTATCCTAAACAAGACTATGTCAATGCTTCGGAAAAGGCATGGGGTGAACCCTATAGAAAAACAGATATTTCTGAAGGCTATAATTTAATTATCATCGGGTTTGACCCCTTGGGTGCAAAGCATATTGGTGCTTATGGATACCACAGGAATACTACTCCTAATCTGGATAACTTTTCAAAAAAGGCTTTTTTGTTTAAAAATGCCATTAGTTCTTCCAGCTGGACGCTACCTTCATTTATGTCTTGGTTTACGTCATTGTATCCTTCGCAGCATAAGATTGTTAATAAATATAGTACTTACACTGAAGAGAAGCAGGTTCTTTCTAACCTTTCAACGCTTTCCCCTTCTGTTGTTACCCTGGCGCAAATTTTAAAAAGAAACGGATATCTAACTGCCGGGTTTACCGGTGATGCAGGAGTTGGGGGTGTTTTCGGCTATAGCTTAGGGTTTGATGTTTATTATGATAAAATAAAATTTGCCGGATTCGACATTGTTCTGCCCATGGCTTTAGATTGGCTTAATGAACATAGGCTCAAGAAATTTTTTTTATTTATCCAAGGCTACGATGTTCATGGGCAACATAGCCTTGGCGATGATTTTAGGAATATATTTGTTAGCAAAAATTATGATGGAAAGTATAGGGGTACAACAAAAGAGTATTGGGATTTAAGGAATAAGAGCCTAGAGCAGAAATGTCTGGAGATGAACGATGAAGATATAAATTTTTGGAATGCATGGTATGATACAAAAATATATAAAGCTGACCAAAGATTAGGAAATTTCTTCAAAGAGATAGAAAAGTTAGGGTTAATGGAGAATACGGTGGTGGTTATTTCTTCAGCATCAGGGAATGAATTTTATGAACATAAAAGGTTTGATCATGGCCATAGTTTGTATGATGAGCTGGTACACGTTCCTCTAGTGATACGGGTTCCGGAAAAGAACGGATGCGCGATAGAAAGCCAAGTGCGGACTATTGATATCATGCCGACAGTATTAGACTTATTGAATATAGAAATTGATAAGAATATTAAATATAAAATACAAGGGGTAAGCTTAGCTTCACTCATGGAGGGAAATGAGTTAGATCTAGATGCTTTTTCTGAGACTGATTATTTATCTCAGGTTTTTAAACGTTCCATAAGAACACACAATGGCTGGAAGTTTATATATTCAATAGAGACTGAGCAGCGCGAGCTATATAATTTGAATGAAGACCCTTATGAGGCGTATAATTTAATCAATAAAGAACAGAAGATTGCTTATGAACTTGAACAAAGAATTTTTAATTGGTCTGAGAGCTTAAAAAGGAAGTAATTTTATTTTTGATTTGCTTGTAGTAGATATATGGTTTTTAAAGTTATTTGATAGGTTGTGTATATTAAGATAGTAAAAGCATGAATAAAAAAAATATCCTAAAAATAATAGCTGATTCAATCAGCGAAATTAATGAAATGAGGCCTAATGATGAATACATCGGTCAAACTTTGGAAACTATTTTGTTTGATACTTCTAGAGAAATTGATTCACTAGAATTTGTAATGTTGATTGTATCGATAGAGAAAAAACTCAAGAAAGAGTCTGGCAAATGTGTGATTTTAGCAGAAGGAAAAACAATGTTGTACAAAGATGCTTCTTTTCGAAGTGTTGGTGCACTGGTTGATTATATTGACTCTATTTTAAAGGACAGCTAAGTGTCTAAGATTAAATCAATAATCGTAACAGATTTTACTGCCGATGCCTTAAAAGGCTACCTAAACAATGATACCTGCTATCCTTTAGTTAACGCAAAGATTACGCCATTTGCTCAGGTTATGCAATCTTATTTCAAGAGATTTCCAGAATTTGGAAAAAATAAGATTAACTTTGCAGTTGTCTGGACTAGACCAGAAGGCGTTATTGAATCTTTTATGCGCTTTGCTAATTATCAAAGCGCATCAATTAATGAGATATTAGCCGATGTCAACGAGTATTGCCGGTTTTTAATAGGTCTTCAAGATAAGGTAAAATTAGTATTTGTTCCGACATGGATTTTCCCTACTTATCATAGAGGACATGGAATGCTGGAAATGAGAAAAGATTTAGGCATTAGAAATATTCTTATGCAAATGAACTTAATGCTTTCTGATAAGTTAAATGAAACAAAGAATATTTATTTATTGAATGCTCAAAGATGGATTGAAAGCGTAGGCAGTGATGCTTTTGATTCAAAGTTGTGGTATTTAGCTAAGATTCCTTTTGATGCTGCAATCTTCAAGGAAGCGGCAAAAGATATTAAGTCTGCATTAAGAGGTATATTTGGTGTTGCAAGAAAGATGATAATCGTTGATTTAGACAATACGATCTGGGGAGGTTCTGTTGGAGAAATAGGATGGGAGAAGCTTAAACTTGGCGGGCATGATCCAGTAGGAGAAGCTTTTGTTGACTTTCAGAGAGCTTTAAAGTCATTTATTAACCGTGGCATTTTATTAGGTATTGTTAGCAAAAATGAGCCGTCCGTTGTGTTAGATGCAATAAATAATCATCCAGAAATGTGTCTAAGATTAAATGATTTTAGTGCATGGGCGATTAACTGGGAAGATAAAGCTAAAAATATCATTCGTTTAGCATCGAATTTAAATATTGGTCTTGAATCAATAGTCTTTATTGATGATAATCCATTAGAAAGAGCAAGGGTCAAAGAGTCTTTGCCGGAGGTTTTTGTTCCTGAATGGCCTAAGAACAAGATGCTGTTTAGGGAAACTTTGCTTAATCTTTCTTGCTTTGATACACCTTCAATAACTGAGGAGGATTTAGCCAAGACTAGAATGTATATGTCTTTTATCAGCCGTAAAGGGCAGCAAATAAAAATGAAGTCAGTGAATACATGGTTAAAAAAACTGTTTATTAAAGTAAAAATAGATGAGTTGCAGGATGTTGATATTGAAAGAGTAACGCAACTGTTAAATAAAACAAATCAAATGAATTTAACTACTAGACGCCTTATTGCCTCAGAGTTGGATATTTGGGCCCATAAAAGAAATCATAAGCTTTGGACTTTTCGAGTTTCAAATAAATTTGGGGATTTAGGCTTAGTAGGTGTGGTAAGCCTTGGAATAAACAGAAAAGAAGGCAGGATTGTAGATTTTGTTTTAAGCTGCAGAGCTTTTGGGTTAAGGATTGAAGAAGCTATGCTCATTGCAACTATACGGTATTCTCAAAGTGTTGGTTTAATAAAAGTGCAGGCAAAATATATCAGCACTCCTAAGAATAAGCCTTGTTTAAATTTTTGGAGAAAAACAATATTTGAATTTGACAAAAAAAGAAATATCTTTTTTTATAGTCCAGGAAAAACTCATTATTTTCCGCGATACATTACAATAGTAGACAATCGACGCAGTGATCCCTGTTAGCCAATTTTTAAATTAGAAGCGAGTAAAAATTTTAGCTTGATATAAGCGGTAGCCAATTCTAGATGCTATTTACTTCATTACAATTTGCAGTATTTTTTATTATTGTTTATGGAGTATATACTCTGCTTAAACACAGACAACAGAATATTATGCTTCTTGTGGCCAGTTATATTTTTTATGGAGCATGGGATTGGAGATTTTTATTTTTGATATTTATATCAACTGTTTTTGATTATTTTTTTGGGGCAGCAATATATAGGTCTAATAGCAATAAGCAAAAAAAAATATTTGTTTTTTGTAGTATTTTTACAAATTTATCTATTTTAGTGTTTTTTAAATATTTAAATTTTTTTATTCTGAATTTGCAGTTTTTATTAAGACGTTTTAATCTGCCTAATGTAATTTTTCCTTTACACATAATACTTCCTTTGGGGTTGTCTTTTTATATTTTTCAAAAAATGAGCTATACCATAGATATATATAGAGGTGAGATGAAACCTGTAAGAAAATTTTCAGATTTTGCACTTTTTGTAAGTTTCTTTCCCCAGCTTCTTGCAGGGCCAATCGAAAGAGCAAAGCACCTTATTCCGCAGATAATCTTTCCTAGAAAATTAACCATGGATAAATTTCAAAAAGGCTGTTATCTAATATCTTGGGGCATATTCCAGAAACTTTTTGTTGCGGATAATTTATCAAAAGTTGTGGATTCTGTATTTTCTAATCCGGGTCCTTACAATGGTTTAGAAGTTTTGTTAGCTTCTTATGCTTTTACATTTCAGATATTTTGTGATTTTGCAGGTTATAGCAATATAGCAAGGGGTCTTGGTAAATTAATGGGATTTGATATTATCAATAATTTTGATCTCCCATTTTTTGTTACAAACGTACAAGATTTTTGGAAAAAATGGCACATTAGCTTGAGCACTTGGATTAAGGATTATGTGTATTTTCCGCTTTTTTATCACATGCGAATGATTAGAGGTAAAATGCGTATCTATATTACATTAGTAGGTACGATGATTTTGTTAGGCTTGTGGCATGGCGCAAGATGGACCTTTGTCCTTTTTGGGTTATATTATGGTTGTTTGCTTAGCTTGTATGTAATGTCAAAACCTGTTTTATGCAAAGCGATAAAAATTGTAAAATTCACAAAAAGCAGGCAGTGGTTTTGGGTTAAAGTTATTTTCATGTTTCATATTACAGTGCTTGGAATGCTAATTTTTAGAGCTAATTCTGTTGGCCAGCTAATACAAATGGTTCATAGCGTTGTGTTTAATTTTTCTATTCCAGAATATTCGATTATGCTCAGAATGATCGGAAAAATATTATTTTATATTAGTTTTTTGTTACTTATCCAGTATTTTCAATTTAGAAGAAATGATCATTTTGTTGTTCTTAAATGGCATTGGGCGTTGCAAGGATTTATATATTTTATAATTATGTTTTTTTTGTTTACTTTTGGCAAAAGCGGAGGAAATGAGTTTGTATATTTTCAATTCTAATTTCCGAAAGATTCTGCGATTTTTCATGCTTAATCGTGCTTTTTTTGCTGGAGTTTTATTTTTTTGTTTTTCGCAATTAATTTGTTTGAATATTTCCAATATAAGCAAAACAAGGCATAAGCAAGTGATAGAGCACAAGCGACAAGCAGTAAAGAGTATCGATTTCAGCAAAGATAAAGGATTGCGAGAGTCTGTATTTTTTTTTGGCTCATCCAAGATCTTAGCAGCTATAATTCCAAAATTTTTTGACGAATGCAATGAAGATGGAACATATTCTTATAATTTTGCAATACCAGGATTACCATTGGCATCTCAATATTTTATTTTTAAAGAATATTTGGAAAAAACCGAAGTACCCGATTATGCAATAATAAAACTAAATAATGGAATATTTCCTCTTTGGCTTTTTCCTTCTTTTTCTATTCAAGGCGCGAGTTTGTCCGAGGTTTTGCAGTATGCTTTTCTTACGAAAGATGTATCAATGTTATTTAACTATTTTATTCCATCAAGGGTGTATTGGTCCGGCATTAGCAGATTTATTGCTGGTAGGGCCCTATCTTTAGTACCTGATAGCGTGCGGGCATTACATAAATCAAGATATCTTAATTTTTTTTCTAGTAAAAATATGTATTACTATAATTGGGAGTTTGAATATGATGCTAGCTACATTTTTCCAAAAGAATATGCAAGAGCGTTGAGAGAATCTTTAGAAAAGAATCGAGGATATTATTATATGGTGGAAAAGGCTATGCCAAGAACAGGCGCTTTTGAAAGTATTACAGTGCCACCGAAACACAGAAAATACTATGAAGCAATAATAGAGGCGGGTAGGGAAGGAAAAAACTTTAAAGGGCCTGTTTCTGTAAAGACTACAAAGCGCGAAAGAGATACGAAAAAGAAGCTTGATACTTTTTTCTTGGATAAATTTTTTATATTGGCCAAAGATTATAAGTGTAAAGTCATTTTGGTTGGAGATTATATGCCTGATAGCAACAAAGATACTCCAGGCGTTTATATTGAGGAAAATATAACCCTGGGCTGTTGGGAGCTATTGCAAAAAAAATATGATAATGTATTTTTTTTAAAGGATGGCTTTAAGACCGTATTTTATAGTCCGGATTTTTTTTCTGACCCCGAACATTTGGATTATGAGGGGGCAAAAAAATTTACAAAAAAGATTGCTAAGGAATTTCAAGCAATAAAAAAAATAATCAAAAGCAATAAACAATAAAATGCATTTTATAAGTTTAACATATTTGGTATTTCTATTTATATCTGCTACCATCTATTGGTTTTTTCCCGTCAAGCATCGAAAGTTGTTTTTAATATTTATCAGTTTATTATTTATCTGCAGTTATAAATGGGTAATTGCTTTTTTATTTTTATTCATGGGGACAGCGACTTATTTTAGCAGCAGATTTATATTAAGTACGACTTCAAATTGGAAGAAAAAAATAATTTTTATATCAATTTTGATTGGTTTTATAGTAAGTCTCTTTTTATATAAGTATTTTGGGCTAAATTTATTGTTGGTACATTCATCTTTTGAATCATTTGATTTTCTTATAGCGCTGGGGTTTTCATATGTTTCCTTTAGAATGATACATTATATTATTGAGAGCTACCGGAAGAATGTTCCTGACGTTTCATTCTTGGATTTTATTTGTTATGTTGTGTTTTTTCCCATTTTTTTGGCCGGTCCGATAGAAAGATTTCAAGCGTTTCATCGGCAAACAGCGGAAAATAAACACATAGGATTTTATGATGTAAATTATGGATTATATCGTATAATTTGCGGTGTTTTTAAAAAGGTTGCTGTTGCAGACGTTATAAGCAAGCTAATCACGCCAGTATTATACTATCCTCTTGGCCATTCCAAAACTATATTGATATTATCGGTATATGGATTGGCGATACAAATTTATATGGATTTTTCTGGGTATACGGATATAGCAATTGGTAGTGCCAGATTATTTGGCTATCGGCTTACGGAAAATTTTAATAGGCCATTTTTACAGAAAAATATAGCGTTGTTTTGGAGAAATTGGCATATATCCCTGTATACTTGGATAAGGGATTATTTCTTTTTTCCGTTATTTGGTTATCGGGCATCAAAGGTAAAAATCTATATTGGAATATTTTTCAGTATGATGGTATTTATTCTTTGGCACCGGCTATCATTAAGCTTTTTTATCTTAGGATTGTATCATGGAACGGGCCTTATTTGTTGGCATATTTTTCAAGGTGTGAAACGTAAATATCCAATAATTCGTCGAGGAATATCAAAACGGTACTTGGATCCTATTTCGATCTTTTTTACGTTTAGTTTTCATGCTTTTGGTACCTTATTCTTTATAATGAATTTTGAGCAGGTATTAATTATTGTAAAAAGTATTATAAATCTAAAGTGAGTAAAGACAGTAGACAGGGGTAACAACGATAATTTTATTACCAAAATAATTTTTTCAGGAAAGTGGGCATTAAGAAAAGTTAGTATTAAGGTAAATGTTGGCTTAGCAGAAAAAGATATTTTATGGAAGGAAAGTAAAGCGAAAATAAAATGATCCGATAGGGGCTCTACAATCTAAGCAGTTAAGACAATTATTATAAATTTAATAAATAGTTTGTAAAAAATATTATTCTTAAATATTATTTTTTATTTTTGGTGACAGAAAATTATCTGTTGGAATGAAGATTTTATTGGTATCCTCAAATATTGCTGATACACCCTACGCTGTTTATCCTTTTGGTATGAGTATAGTTGCGTCTGCGCTTTCTAGTGCAGGATATTGCGTTAAGCAAACAGATTTTTTACAGAGCAAAAAATCTCTGGATGTTTTATCAAAAGAGCTTAACGCTATGCAGCCAAATATAGTAGGGGTATCGATGCGTAATATAGATAATGTTAATTCAGTCAATGAGCAGCGCTACATTGACAGCGTTGTAGATATTGTTTTGACGGTAAAGAAGAATTCAAGTGCTATTGTTGTGCTAGGTGGTTCTGGATTTTCTCTTATGCCTGATGAAATTCTTGAAAAAACAGGTGCAGATTATGGAATTACGGGAGAAGGTGAGAAACTAATGGTTGAATTTGTAAAAAATGCTGAAAAAGGTATTTTTCCTGGAGCGAAAATTCTGCGAAGTAAAAATACAATCGCTGGTTGTAACATCTCAAGTGCTTTGCATGATCTAAAGTTAATGAAGTATTATTTAAGAAGAATTAACGTTGCTTCTGTTCAGACAAAAAGGGGGTGTCCTTATAAATGCATTTACTGTTCGTATCCTCTCTTAGAAGGTGATAGAGTTAGAGTAAGAAGTCCGAAAATCGTTATTGAGGATATTAAGAAATTGACTAGAAAATATGGAATAAAGCTTATTTTTTTTGTTGACTCTGTTTTTAACGACTCAGAGGGAAGATATTTAGAGCTTATAGAACAAATGAAATATCATAAAGTAAATGTTTCATGGACGGCGCTGTTTACTCCTAGAGGATTAACAGATAAAAACGTGAAGTTAATGAAAGATACAGGCTTGCGATTTGCTGAATTAGGGTCGGATGCGCCGACTGATTTTACCTTAAAAAGATTAGGAAAATCTTTTTTATTTCAAGATATTATTAATGCAAATGATTTATTAGTTAGGCATAAGGTGACGCCTTTGCATTGTTATATGTTCGGGTGTCCGGGAGAAACAAAAGAAACAGTAATTGAAGGGATTAAGAATATTAAAAAATTAAAAAGCTCGGTTTCGGTTATTTATATGGGTATAAGAATTTTTCCGAACACTAAGTTAGCGAAGGTTGCAGAGAACGATGGTATAATAAAAAAAGAATGTAATCTTTTAGATTCCGCTTATTATATTAGCCCTTTAGTTGACAAAAAATGGCTAAAAAAAATACTAATAAAAAGTTTTAAGGGAGTAAAGAATTGCATTTTCCCGCCTGATGCATTAAGCAATTATCGAATATATAAAAAGTGATGATTTTTTGGTTAGACCTTGAAATAGTTTCGTTTTTTGAGAGATTTTTCTTACTTTATATTTATACCATGTTGGGTATTAATTAATAGCTATTGTGTTATGCATAGGCTTATAGCAGAAATTTTCTGTTGATGTGTCAAGAACTTTGTATACTTTAAATGTTGATAATGCTATAATTTTTCTAGAGGGCGGAATAGATAGGTAAGATATATTGCGTAATGTGCCGTATTATGTAAGCGTAATGATTATTAAGAAGGAGGTGAATATGGAGAAAAAAGAGACAATCAGACAATTTATTATCGAATATTTTCTTTCAGGTAGCGGAGAAATTAAGGATGATGATTCATTATTTGAAGCAGGAATAATAGACTCCCTGAGCCTTCTTGAATTGATCGCTTTTATAGAAAAAACATATGGCATTTCTATAAGCATGAGCCAAATCACTATTAGTAATTTTGATTCTATAAATAAAATCTATAAATTAATAAAAGGTAGTAAACGTAAGGGCATTAATTAGTAATGTTTAATATAAGAATTAATAATGTTACATATGATTTTTCGCGGGAGAAAAATGTTATGATGGCTTTGCGTTTCAAAGGGGCAAGGCAGCAATGTTTATTTAAGTATGCACGAAATATAAGAGATAAAGTTTTCTCTAAACAGGTCGAAATAAGGAGTGTTATCGAGTATTCTAATGTTTGTCAGCAGGCATGTAATTATTGCGGAATGAGCAAAGCGTCAATGGTAACTCGTTACATATTAAAAAGAAATCAGCTAATATCTCGTGTTAATAAGTTATATGATTGTGGACGTAGAATTATAATATTACAGGCGGGTGAGTGCAATAATGATAATTATTTAGATAATTTGTTTGGCCTAATTAAGATGTTAAAAAATGAATATCCTTATTTAGTCATAGTGGGTAGTTTTGGTAATTTATCGCGAGATAATTATAAAAGATTGAGGGATATTGGGGTCGATAGGTATTTACTTAAATTTGAAACATCAGATGCTAAGCTATACAGAAGAATTAAGCCTACCGATTGTCTTAAAAAAAGACTAGATTGCATTACATTTTTAAAGAAAATAGGTTTTTATGTCAGCTCTGGCAATATAACTGGGATACCGCAACAATCTCTTAGTAGTTTAGCTGATGATATTTTTTTACTTAAAAAATTAGATATTTGCATGGGTAGCACATCACCTTTTATTCCTAACGAGGTTTCTAATTATAGAGATTGTTTTCCGGGAGATATTAATCTTACGCTTAATTTTATAGCAATCCTAAGGATACTCTGTCCGACTATGTTAATACCTGCTACAAGTTCTTTGGAATTGATTATAAAGGGAGGCCAGTATCTGGGGCTGATGGCAGGAGCAAATGTGCTTACTTTGCATGATGGAACTCCCGCAAATAAAGAAAAAATGTTTTTGTTGTATAAAAAGAATCGGTACAAGCCTAAGGGAATTCTATTTAATATTGTTCAAAGAGCAGGCCTGAAGCCAAGCTTATTTTCTCTTGTTAAGAATAAAGCAGAAAACTCTCTTTTTTATAAACTCGTTAGCCAGAATGTCAATCGTAAGAGTTCTTATATTTATTCCGATAGCAGTAGGTATACATACGAGGAAGTGCTATTATTGACTTCGAAATGCTGTTCGTTCTTGCAAGGCAATAATATTAAGGAGAGGGATGTAGTAATGTTAGCTTTATTTGATTCAATAGAATTCATTATTGTTTGCCTAGCTTGCATAAGACTAGGCATAATTGTTGCACCGATAGATCCGCTATCAACTGTAGACGAGCTAAGGTTTTTAATCTCTGATTGTGTACCCAAAATTATATTAGCAACAGATAGTATTGCTAAGAAATTAAGATACAAGAATGTTATGAAAATAACCAACGATAATTGCCCTAAATATTTTTTTTCGTTGCTCTGCAGGAGAAAAAAAAGTATTTTTTTAGCTGCTGTTGATAAAAATAATCCGGCTATTATTTTGTATACTTCTGGGACTACAGGCAAGGCCAAAGGTGTAGTCCACAGCTATAATGATCTACTTACTATGAATTTTCCACATAAGATATTGAGGGTATGCAAAAAAGATATTTTCTTTTCTTATTCTAGGATTTATACTAGTTTTGGTTTTGGTAATAGTTTACTTTTTCCGTTATATTGTGGTGCGTCTGTAATTTTATCCAGAAATATCCCAAATCCGGTTGCATTGTCTGATGTGTTATTGTATAATCCTACATTATTTTTTGCGGTTCCCGGCGTGTATAAGCTATTGTTAAGAAGTAGAAAACTAATAAAACATAATTTTAGTTGTGTTCGTCAATTTATTTCTTCTGGTGAGAGTCTCGGTGAGGATATTTTTAAGCAATGGGAAAAAGTTTATGGCTTTAGGTTATTGGATTGTTTTGGAACATCTGAGATGTGCCATCCGTTTATTTCGAATATTCCGGGAGAGGAAAAATCTGGGACTTGCGGAAAAACGGTAGAAGGATTTCAGGTAAAGTTTGATAAAAAAGGTAAAATGTTTTACAAGGGGCCTTCCTTGTTTTCTGGATATTATAGAAGGAATAAATTTGTAAAAGAAACAATGGTGGTTGATGGATGGTTTGAATCAAATGATATTGGACGCGTAGATAAAAATGGCAGTATAGTTTTAAAAGGCAGAGACAATCTAATATTTAAGATTAATGGTAAGTGGATTTCAGCCTTAAATATAGAGGATAAAATAAATCGATTGGAGTTAATAAAGGAAAGCGCTGCTATAAAGAAAGCAGACGGTTTATATCTGTATGTTTCTTTAAATTTAAAGGAAATAAAACCTGTTGAGGCTATAAGCTTAGTAAGAAGTTATTGTGTAGAAAAATTGAAAATTAACGAATTTCCCGTAAAAATAAACTTGTTAGATGAAATACCGAAGACAAGAAGCGGGAAAATTAAAAGACAGTAATGTTAAAAAGTATTTAATCCAGGGTATTCTCAATTTCTATTAAATATTAATCTTGTATTGGTTTTCTAATTTTAGTTTCTCAAAGATTTAAAAGATATACCTTAATTCATGTAGAATATGGTTAAAATTATATATCGTTTATTTTTTGTTTTTATGGGCCTTACAATAGTGAATGGAGCATGGTGTTTTGAATTCTGTGCTTATGGGCAGGCTAAGGATGGATCTATGAGTATTAGGAAGAAAACAGCATATAATGTTATTTTAATTTCTGTGCCTTGTTTAAGGTTTGACCATTTAAGCTGTTATGGCTATTCAAGAGCAACTACACCCAATATTGATAAGTTTGCTAAAAAAAGTTTTCTTTTTACTCAAGCGTATTCTCAATCTACATGGACTTTACCGAGTATGGCATCGTTGTTTACTTCTAAGGATGTAATAGATCATAAAGTATTTAATTGTGAAACTAAACTTGCAGATTTTGAGTTGACTCTTGCTGAAGTATTAAATATTTTTGGGTACAAGACAGCAGCATTTACTTCGGGGGTTCATTTTAATAAGAGGTTTAATTTACATCAAGGGTTTGATGTGTATGAAGATATTCCTTTTTCTACATCTGCAGTAAAAACAGGAAAGATAGGGTTAAAATTAACTGGTAAAAGAGAGATAAAAGATTTTTTTCCCTCTATCGTTGAGTGGCTTGAATGTAATCGGGGTGAAAAGTTTTTTTTATTTGTGGATATTAACGATGTGCATCAACCATTTTATTCGCCCGAAGATGGTGATGAAAATATGTTTGATCCCGAATATGAGGGTATAGTAGATAGCCTTTATCTAGATTCATTGTTAAAAGAGAAAATGCGTGGAGATTTAATAGTAAGGGACGACGGAGAAGTAATAAAGTTGCAAAAGAAGGATGTAGATCATATAATTTCACATTATGATGCGGGGATCTATTATACAGATAAGTATTTTGGGAAATTAATGAATGAACTTGGCAATATGCAATTGTTAGAAAATACTATAGTTATTTTGACATCTCCGCACGGGATTGACCTTTTTGATCATTTTACGTTGTTTCATTATACACATAGCTATCCGTATGAAGAATTAGTTCATGTTCCCTTAATATTTTTTCATCCTAGCATAGAAGCAAGTAATATGCGGATTAAGGAACGAGTTCAGCTAATTGATATTTTTCCTACTATTTTAGAGTGTTGTAATATTACTGTGCCCAAGGCAATAAAAGGAGTTAGTCTATTTTCTTTGATTAAAGATGGAGAAAACATAGATTTATTAAATCGAGATATTTATTTTACATCTGCAATTCCTTCAGGGAGTGATTTTACCTGGAAAAGCACATATGGTGTTCGTGCATTAAATTGGAAGCTTTTTATGCGGTTTAGTAAACCTCATTGCTCTGTGTATGAATTATATAATTTAGATGAAGACCCTTACGAATTAAATAATTTGATTTACGAAGAAAAAGACGTCAGAACGCAGCTAATCATAAAACTTAATGAATGGATAAAGAATGCAGATGAGTAATGGGTTTAGCAATGGTAAGCGATTTTCATCCATCATGATAGGGCATAAAAATTTGACAACAATCCAAGAGGAGAGCGAATAAGATGAGATTTAATTATAAGGATTTTATTCAAATAATTTTGACTCAAAATAAATGGTGGGTGACAACAATGCTTATTAGTACAATATTGATTGTCTTTATAATTTTGTATTTGATAAAATATGAGACTAGTGAGTTTATCTATAGCCTGTTTTAGTCTTGCAACCAGATATTATGGTTAAAAATAATTGTTTGTTTCTTAAGAGGAAAATTTTATTGATAATATTCGGAATATTTTTTTCTTTAATAGTTGTTGAGCTGGGATTGCGAATCGTTGGGTGGGGGTGGTCGGCGCATGATAACTTTAGAAATAAATCTTATTTGGTTGAAACCGATTCGGATACAATCAGGATTCTTTGCTTGGGGGCATGCTATACAGCTGGAGTGGGAGTTGAGCCAGATAAAACATATCCACATTACTTAGAGAAATTTTTAAGCGAGCATTACCCAACAAAATCTTTTCGTGTTATTAATCGAGGTGTTCGTGGTAAAACATTGTCGTTTTTTGTGAATCGGTTAGAGCGTTTTGTAAAAGATTATTCTCCTCGAATAATTATTATGAATATAGGAAGTAGTGTGGATTTTTATGAGAAAAATGTGCTTTTAGCGAATAGCAATTTATTATCTTCTGTTGATAAAATTAAAATTAGCTTGCGTATATTTCTCAAAAAATTTAAAATTTATAGAGTGTTTAATCTTATGTTTTCTTCACTAAACAGAAGAAATGCGGAAATAAACGATAAGGAGGATATTTCTCGAGAATTTTATGCGGAAGGTGAAGAAAATAAGTATCATGCCCAGGTTAGGGAGTTGCAATGTAAAGTTAAGGTAGACCCACAATCTTCTGAAAATTGGAGTCGTCTTGCTTTTATTTATGCAGACCAAGGGCTTTATCAGTTGTCAGAAAAATACATAAAAAAAGCCATAGAACTTGACCAAAACAATGGATGGAATTATTTGCATTTATTTTGGTGTTATGTCTTTCAACGTGAGTATGAATTAGCGGTAAGGTCTCAAAAACAAGCGCTAGATGTGGACCCTGCTATTATCAAATGGCTGGATGATGAGATAAAAAATATCAATGGATTTATAAAGCGTAAGCCGTATGTAATGTCATATTATTTCCATTTATCAGATAGGTATGCTATGCTTGGTGATTATGAGCGCGCTATAAAAACGCTAAAACAGATTTTATATAAAGGTCCTGACCATATTGATTATGTTGATAGATTGTCTTTTTATGAGACAGTGGTTCGAAAAACAAAGAACAGCGATGAAATATGCGTAAATAGTTCAGTAGGTAGGAAAAAGTATTTCAATCGGGAAAATAGCCAGCATTGGGCGTTTATGGCTGAAGCAGAAGGCTTTCTTAAAGAAAAAATACCCGTAAATGATTCAGAAAAACTAGATGGATGTAAAATATTTGACAGATTATTTAAATATAATTTAAGAAAAATTAATAAAATTGCCAGAAAATATAATATTAAATTTTTTCTTGAAAATATGGGGTCTTCATTTGAGCAGCAAGAGATTGTAGAAAGTGCTTGCAAAGAATCAAATATACCTTTGGTTGATTTGTATTCTTATTTTAGAAATACATCGGATGATGCGAGCCTTTTCCATTCTTCTGTTTCCTTGAGGCTTAGTGAAAAAGGGAATAAAATTGTAGCTGAGAAAATATTTAAAGCGTTAGTAAGTGCTGGTGTTGTAGATGAGGTTAATTAGTAGAGTTTTGCTTTTTTTGTTTATTTTTTTTATCTGTATTGTGTTGTTTGGTAAGATAAATGTAAAATCTGCTGAACAATCTGATTATAACGTAATTATTATTAATCTTGAAGGCTTGAGTGTTGGCGATATTGGTTGCTGTAGGGGGGCAAGTCCTAACATAGGTAATTTTATTAAAGAAGGGATAATATTTAATCAAGTAGCAACGCAGAGTCCATGGTCTTTTTCTAGCCAAGCATCAATATTAACTTCAAAATATGTTCATGCGCATGGTGTTTATAACAAAAATCAAAAATTATCGGAAAAAGAAATGACTTTAGGTGAAGTTTTAAAAATATATGGGTACAATACCGCGGCTTTTATTGGTAGCTTAGATGTGGTAGCTGATAGCGGGTTAAATCAAGGTTTTGACTTATATCGTTACAATAAAGGCAGGAGTGGAATTCAATGGACAAAAATAATTTTTAACAAGGCATTACAATGGCTAAAGAAAAACAAAGATAGTAAGTTTTTTTTGTATTTAAATATCGAAGGGCTGTATCCTTCTTCAGAGTTTTTAAGTAAAGACAGGAAAGTAGACAAAAGTAATAGTATCTCTATAGGTAGAAACTGTGATGAATATGTTCTCTTAATGAACAAATTTACAGGAAAATTGTTAGAGCGTGTGGAGCATTTTGGGTTGGCGGATAAAACTATGATTTTCTTGATATCTGGATTTGGTAGAAAATTATCAAACAGAAATGAGTTAAATCGAGACAATCTTAATGAAGAATTTGTCCATGTCCCCTTAATGGTTAGGTATCCCGGTTGCCCAAAGAATAAGCAAATTGAAGAAGCAGTCCAACTTATTGATATTATGCCTACTATCCTTGATTTTTTAGATATCCCGTTAAATAAAGAGGCGCAAGGCAAAAGCATAATTTCAGTTGTTGAGAATGTGAAAAGTATAGGAGAGATTAATCCATATGTTTATTCTGAATCTGACAGGGGTAAAGTAGCAATAAGAACAAAGAAATGGAAAATGATAACATGGCTCGGAAACTATAAGTTGTACAATCTTAATGATGACCCCTTAGAAATAAATGATTTAGCATGTCAAAACCCAGATATTGTTTATGAATTTGTTCAAAAGCTATCCGAGTGGTACAAGCAAACCAAGCCCCTAAAGCCATTTTCTATTGATAGGGTTAATATTACTGACGAGGTAAGGAAAAAATTGATGGAGATAGGATATTGGTAGCCAGTTTACTTTAATGTTGTGTTAGGTTGTTAGCGGATAATCAAAAAAATGAGAAAGATTATTTTTTTTAATATATTAGTAATTTTAAATTTAATTTTTTTTGATTTTATCTTATATGCTGATAGTGAGAAAAAGGGGAGGCCTGAAACAAGAAAGAAACATAATATCATTTTAATAGATGTTGACTCCCTAAGACCCGATCATTTAAGCTGCTATGGGTATAAAAGAGCAACTTCTCCTGGTATTGACGAATTGGCATCTAGAGGTATTCTTTTTAGACAGGCGATTAGTCAATCTAACTTTACTCTTCCTAGCATAGCTTCCTTATTTACTTCCAAATATGTTTCTGCTCACGGGGTTAATTTAGATGATAAGAAGCTTAATCAGATGGAGCTCACTCTAGCGGAGATACTGAAAATTTATGGTTATTCTACGGCAGCTTACGTGGGAACTCCTCATTTAAATAAAATATATGGCTTTGATCAGGGGTTTGATTTGTATCATGATGAGTTTCAGGATAATCCAGAAGGGTCTTTTAAGGTAATAATGCCTCTAGCGATTGAATGGATCGAAAATCATAAATGGACTAATTTTTTTCTTTTTTTACATAGTTATGATGTTCACACATCTTATCATTGTCATCCCGACTTTGATAATATCTACGATCCTGGCTATAAAGGTATTGTTGATATGCTATATTTGCATTATGCTTTTCTTCAAAAAGTTAAAAAAGGTGAAGTCTTCTTAGATGAAAATAAAACTCAAAAAATAACATTAACGCAGAAAGATATTGACCATATTATTGCTCACTATGATGGAGGAATTACTTATGCAGATCATTATGTTGATTTATTGATTAGTAAATTAAGAGAGTTAAGCATTTTAAAAGATACAATAATTTTTTTATTTTCTTCTCATGGAGAAGGACTTTTAGACCATCAAAAACGATATTTGCAGCTTGAAGGACCGGAATTTTCCGGATTCGGACACACTAATTTGTATTATGATGAGGTCTTAAGAGTGCCGCTCATCATCTATCATCCGGGTATTAAAGGTAAATATGAAATATTTTCTCAAGTTCAGCTTATTGATATTATGCCTACTATTCTTGATTTTTTGGATATCCAGTTTAATGAAGAAGCACAGGGCAAAAGCGTAGTTCCTCTTATCGAAGGAAATGCTAGTGAAGATTTCAATAAATACGTATTCTCAGAGATAGGTTATGGTTTTTTAGCTGTAAGGACAGAAAAGTGGAAATTAATATGCTATGAGGAAGAATGTGAGCTTTACGATTTAGATAATGACCCAAAAGAATCAAATAATTTAAGCAATAAGAGACCAGACATTGTTAGTGAATTATTTCTAATTTTGAGAAAATGGCATATCAGCAATAAAAATAATAGTTAAATACTCATCTGCATGTAGTCATGAAGTTAGCATTTATAACTAATGCCCGTTTGCCTGGAAGAATACCTACTTCATTTACGATTGTGCAAATATGCGAGGCTTTTAAAGAAAGTGGTGATGATGTAGAGTTGATTTGTCCTGTTGTTTTAGGAGAGGACAAAAATATAAAAGTAGATATTTGGCATTTTTATGGACTTCAGACATACTTCAAGATAAAAAGGATTTTCTTATTAGATCTAGCTACTGTTGATCGAATACGTAATTTTTTTGGCAGATATATTGCCAATATTTTGCAAGCTATAGTGTATTCTTATTCCCTTAAGCTTTATTTATTGTTTTCTGATATCGATGTGTTTTATTGCATGCACCCAATAACCATGTTTTCTTTAGCTTTTGTAGGATGGCATAAAAAACGAAAAATTTATTATGAGTCGCATGAATTCCCTGTGGGGAAGATATTTAGATCGATACATAGATGGTCGTTGAACATGGCAAAAGGTATAATAGTCATCAATGTTGAATTAAAGCGATTATATGTAAGGTTGGGTATTCCCGAAAATAAAATAATTGTTATTCCTAATGGCGTTAAACAAAAACGACTTAAAATTATAAATAAGATGTCTCAATGCGAAGCGCGAACAAAATTGAACTTACCATTAAACAGAAAAATAATTGTGTATACCGGTAATCTTTATGGATGGAAAGGAGTTGAAACTTTGGTCGATAGTATTCGATATTTACCAGATTGCTTGTTGTGTATTGTGGGGGGGGAAGAAAAAGATATAATGAGATTTAGAAATAATGCCGAAAATGGGAATAATAATATTGTATTCGCCGGGTATGCTATTCCAGCTGATGTTCAGTTCTATTGTTTAGCGGCGGATGTTTTAGTTTTACCAAATACAGCTAAGGATGAAAAATCAAAATATTATACTTCCCCTAATAAAATGTTTGAGTATATGGCCTCTAAACGACCAATTGTTGCGTCAAGATTACCGTCTTTGATGGAGGTCCTTAGTGATGGCGACAATTCTGTACTTGTGGATCCTGACAGCCCGGAAGCTTTAGCTTTAGGTATAGATAGTGTATTAAAAAATAAGAGATTGTCCGATAAAATAAGTAGTAAAGCATACAAAGATGTTGAAAAATATACATGGACGGCTAGGGTGGGAAAAATTAAGGAGTTTATGAAGGCCTAATGGATGATAAACAGTATAAAAAGATTATTATCAGAATAAAAGATTTAGCCAAGATTAAATTTATCAATGATACTTTAGTGCTGCAGTTGGGAGCAGTTGTAAATATAGTTTTAGGTTTTGCCGCTACCATTGCAATTGTAAGAACATTGCATATACAAGATTATGGAGTATACGCACTTATTCTTTCTGTTTACGGATGTATAAATTTTTTCGGCAATTTTAGTATAGATAAAGTTACAGTTATAAAATTAGCAGAAGCTCGCCTTAAAAAAGATCAGCAGCAAATAAATAATATTTTAGCTGCGTATACAAAATTGGCTTTTATTTTGAGTGTATCTGTTTGTGTTATAGGATTCATCTTTTCTCCTTACCTGGCACAGGTTTTATATGGTAGAAAAGATATTGGAGATTTAGCAAGAGTTATTTTTTTGGCTGCTCCTTTTGGTGTATTTTATGAATTAATATGTGTTATTTTCCATGGTTTTAGGATGATAAAACACCTTGCAATAGTAGAGAGTATATTCAGAGCGTGTAAAACGCTTTTCATCTTAATTGTGTTAATTTTAGGATTTGGTCTTTTTGGGATAATAACAGCATTGGCGATAAATAGCTTAATATGTTCTGTGATAGCTATTTTAATATACAAGAAACTGCAGCTGAAAGAAGAGAAAATGCCACATTTAGGAAAAATCTTAAGAATGGTGCGGGGTGCTTCTGTTGTTAAGTATTTAAAATTTAGCCTATGGATGACTTTAGATAAGAGTTTATTCAATTTATATGATATTTTACCTATTATAATTTTAGGCAGGTTTGTTAACTATGCTGAGGTTGGTTATTTTAAAATTGCCAAGGATTTAATTGCTTATTTTGTTTATCTGTTTTGGCCGATATATCGCGGTTTACTTGTTAAATTTCCATCGGTGCTAGCACAAAAAGGAAAACTTTATGCATATAATTTTTTTGTTAAAGTTTCTTTATTCTCTGGCATGGTGGCGTCCGGGATTGCATTTGTTTTGTTGTTTGCTGTTCCTTTTATCATTACTTATTCTTACGGAAATGAATATGCGCCGGCAAATGGCGTAGTCACTGTTTTATTATTTTATCTTATTTTTTCAGGATTTAATGTAGCAATTCCGGCATTGTATGAGATATTGCGACAGGTAAAATTACTAGTATATATAAAACTTTTGGCTATAGTTTTTATTTTGCCTTTTGGCTTATTGTTGATAAAGGCGAAAGGGATAGTCGGAGCAGCGTTATTCTGCAATGGAATGATTTTGGTAGCATCGGTACTTGCTTTTTCTTTTGCAATTTATATATTAAGAAATGTAAAGCAGAGGAATAATTTTTATGGTTTACTTAGCAGAGACATCTAACAATTAATTTTTTATTAACTTATGAGGTACGAAAAAGTTCTTTTAATTTGTCCGCCATCTTTAAGAGGAAAGATCCGCTTATCTCATTTTCCTCATGTCGGATTAGGGTATATAGCCGAAGCTCTTATAAAATCTGGTGTCCACGTAAGTGTTCTTGACATGAATGCTGGTTATAGGTTCAATGACTTGCAGTACAGGATTAGAGAGTTTAGCCCGACACTTATAGGTTTTACCGGGATGACGTTAGGGTACAATCATTTTTATAGGATGATCAATAAAATTAAAAGTTTATATCCGCAGATAAATATTATTGTAGGGGGTGCACATTGTTCTTCTGTCAGAGAACAATTTTTACAAGAATGCCAAGGAGTTGATTATGGAATTATTTTTGAAGGAGATAAAACTATTGTGCAATTGTGTTGTGGGGAAGAATTGGAAAAAATACAGGGGTTTATCTATCGTATTAATGGGGAAGTAGTAAGTAACCAGTTTAAGAACTTTATCCGGGATCTTGATTCACTGTCTTTCCCAAGATATGAGTCCTTTGAATTGGGTAAGTATCCATCTAAAAGTATAGCCATCGTTACCTCGAGAGGTTGTCCTTATGATTGCATCTATTGTTCGGTAGGGGCATCTGCCGGAAAAGAATTTCGCGCGCGAAGCGCTGAAGATGTAGTAAATGAAATTGAATATTGGTATAATCGTGGTTATCGCGAAATATTTATTTTAGATGACAATTTTACTTTTGTTCGGAAGAGAGTAGAAAAAATTTGCGAATTATTGCTTAAAATGGATTTTAAGGGTTTGAGCTTGAAAAACCCTGTTGGCTTAAGAGCTGATAGAGTTGACAGAGAATTATTAAAGAAGTTAAAACATGCTGGTTTTGATTTAATTGCCTTTGGGGTGGAATCAGCCAGCAATAGGATTTTAGATAATATAAAAAAAGGAGAAACGATATTTTCCATAGAGCAAGCTGTAAAAAATGCTTGTGAGCTTGGGTTTGATGTTGACCTTTTTTTTCTTATTGGGTCTCCTGGAGAAACCATGCAAGATTTACAGAAGTCTTTTTTGCTAGCAAAGAAATATTTAATACGTCGAGCTGATTTTTACAACCTTGTTCCTTTTCCATCCACAGAGTTGCTTGATATGCTGGTAGAGAAGCGATATCTTGTTTATTCCTTGAACGAAATATTTAATGATATTTCCTATTATCAAAATAAACCTTGTTTTTATACTCCAGAAATGTCAATAATCGAGAGAAGAAAAGCCTTTAATTTGGGAAAAAAAATATCCATAGAAGTACAGAAGAGGTTCATGGAGGGTAAAATTAGGGCTCCTTTGATTTTAAAAAGAATTATAGTGGCTATTTCTACTGCGCCGTTAATAGAGAAGGTGACAGTTAATAGTAGGTGGATGCTTAGACTAAGAAGGTTATTGAAAAGATTCTTATTTAGATAAATTTACATAGTTTGGCAAAGGCATGATTTGAAGGTTAAATATGCTATTTTGGCATATTGTAAATAGTTTTACTTTTCGTGTGGTTGTTTGTTGAAATTTTATCATACCATTGATATATAAATTTATCGCCGGAATATATTTCGGTTTTGATTGTATAGATAAAATCACTTTTAAAACTATTAGTCGGGATTTGAACTTTGGATAGTAAATTTTTCTCTCTTTTCTTTTTAAAAAATGATCCATTCCCTGTAAGGATAATATTTTTTTCGTCATTGTATATTTTCCAGCGGAAAAAATATCTTTGATTGGTGTTATTTAAAAATTTTTCAGGGTAAAGGCATAATTGGATAATGTCTTTTTCTATATCAGTTTGTTTCCAGTAGAACTTTTGTGTAAAAGCTTTATCGTTATATTTAACCAATATAAATTGGTTATTAGCGTCTTTTTCTAAGATATTGATAGCGCAGTTATTAAGCGCGAATCTTCCTTTTGGGTTTAAATCAAGTAACATTTCTAATAATTTCCCTCCCGTGCATTTATGGGATACTAAAAGGAGAGATCCTTTCTTTCCGGAATATTCTTGTATCATGTTTTTGGCTTTTATGAATTGTGCAAAAATTTGAGTAGCATCATTTGGTCTATATCTATATGAGCTTAATAAATTTCTAATTTTTAAATATTTTTTATCAGAAAGCTTAATTTTTTCACCTTTAGAAATCGTCATAGAGGGTAGAGTGTTGTCGTCAATAGGTAAGCATCTTTCGTCTATTTCAGGCCATATTTCTCCGACTATCTTTTGAGATCTTAGATAAGGTAGTATCGTATGTTGGGTCCTATAAGTAGGGCTTACGAAGATATGATCGAAGTGATAATTTTTAAACTTGTTAACTATATTTTTAATTTGTTTAAGTCCTTGTGGAGAAAAAGATGTCTGATTTTTTTTAGAATAGTTACCAGTTGTATTGGCCATTGTTTCGGCGTGGCGGAGTAGATAGACTTTTAATTTGTTATTATCTTTTAGATTATTCTGGCAGCATATACTTGATGAGTAAAAACAGTTTCCAGAAATAATAAGCAGGGAGATTAATTTAAGGTTGAATATTTTTTTATTTTTCAATTTCATAACAGATTTAATTCTTATTCTATGCCAGCATACCATATCTATGAAAAAATACATGCAAAAACAACATGAAGGAAGGTAGAAAAGATCTGTTAAAGGTTTGCATGTAAATCTTTTTATAGATGAATATGTGGAAAATTTATTCTGGTTCTATTTTAGGTATTTGTTCGGTATTTATTGTGATGCCAAAATCGGTATTATTGATCAGCGACATTAAATTTCAGTTGGTGAGATTGGTGGATATCTGATATAATTACAAAGTGAGGGAGATAAGATAAAAATATTGGTATCCATTTAGGCTAGTTTTAAGAGGAATGCGGCGCTTATTGAGGCAGTGCCTATATTTTTTGGAATTTTGAAGCACAATAACTTTGTTTTAAAATGGCTACAATAGCGATTAAGCTTAGAATGATTTTAAGAATTAATGTATGATCTCAGAGTTTCTGGAAAATTTAATATTTGTATTTTGGTAAAAATTAATTATTAGGGTAAATATAATGCGGGTAGAAAATGTATTATATATCCATGGTTATGTGAATTTGTATGGTGCCGAAAAATCCATGTTGTCACTAATTTCAGAATTAGACCGAAAGAAATTTTGTCCTTTCGTTATTCTTCCTAAAAGCGGGCCTTTATACAAGGAATTAAAGGACCTCGGGGTTAAATGTTATCGGTTTCCTATTAGTGTGGTGAATAGGTACAGTAACATTTTTAAGGTGATGGGGTTCTTTATGATGATAATTCCTTCGGTGGCCTTTGTCATGTTGTTGATTAAGCTAAATAAAATATCTATCGTTCACACTAACACAAGCCATGTATTTATTGGAGCTATTGCTGCAAAAATTTTGAGGGTAAAGAATGTTTGGCATGTACGTGAAATTGCGATTGCGTCAAAAATAATAGTAAAAGCTTTATCATTATTGATCGGAATGTTCTCCGATAGGATAATCGCAGTTTCTCAATCAACAGTAAAGGCATTATTTTTACCAATTAGTTACAATAAAAAGGTTTCGATTATTTATGATGGCATAGACTTGGAAAAATATATACCGATGGAACCTATCAGTGATGGCGTTTTTAGGGTCGGCTTGATTGGAAGAATTACTCGGTGGAAAGGGCATCTTGTTTTTATCAATGCAGCTGCGATGGTGTTAAAAAAATACAAAAATATAAAGTTTTATATAATCGGAGAGGCAGATACGATTTATAATTTTGCATATAAGGATGAACTGAAAAGAATAATTCAAGAATTAGGAATAGAAAAAGATGTTGAATTTCTCGGATTCTGTATGAACATGCCAAGGATTTATTCTTTACTTGACGTGTCTGTAATTTCTTCAATTTTACCGGATCCTTGCCCTAATGTGGCTTTAGAGTCAATGGCTATGAGAAAATTAATTATTGCTTCAAAGATTGGCGGATTGCCAGAAATTCTTGTTAAGGAATGTGCTATTTTTATTCCTCCGAATGCATTTCAAGCATTGGCAGAAAAAATAATGTTAATATTGCATGATCCAGATAAGTTTCATGATTTAGCTCAAAGAGGTCATTGGAGAGCAGTTGAATGTTTTGGTTTAAAAAAATACGTTAATAGTATAACAAAGTTATATTCTGAGATGTTGTGCAATTGAAAGTCATCTATATATAAGATAATAATGCAAAAGCTTTATAATATATGTGCACCTTTATAAAATGCAACAGAAAAACCCTGCTGTGTCTATTTATTTTATGGTTTTTGCATATGATTAATCTTCTTCACTGGTTGGAGGAAGATGTTAATTATCTAGCCTATGACTCACATAGACATTACATGTTTAGCCTTAAGGTTTTTGAGGAATACAAAAGCTTTTCACCGGATGTGTTTACAGAATGTATAGCGCATACAACTCGATATCCACCTTTAGTTGGGATGAGCACAGCCCCTTTCTATTTTATCTTTGGTTCGAGCCAAGATAGCGCAACAATGATAAATGCGGGTATTTTTTTAGCAATTCTTTTATTTTCAACTTATAAAATAGGGGAAATATTTCTAGATGCAAAAGCAGGCCTTTTGTCTGCCTATATAGTCAGCATGTATCCGGTTATCTTTAACCAGATAAAAATTTATATGTTAGATTTACCGCTTGTAGCGATTGTTGCGTTGAGTATATTTTTTCTTCTAAAATGTGATAATTTTAGAAGTTTTAGATATTCTATTTTATTTGGGGTATCTATGGGGCTGGGCTTGCTAGTTAAGCTTAATTATATTTTGTTTTTAATTGGGCCGTGTATTTATTTTTTGTTAAAAATTCCATCAGTAAGTATGAAAAAGGGAAATTTAGAAAAAGTTTATTCTCTGAAGAGATATCTTTTGAATATTAGCTTAATTTTAATTTCCACAGTAATAATATCTGTGCCTTATTTTTCAAATATGCATTATCAAATGAAAGAATTTTTGTCGTTTATCTTAAAGAACCACATCGGCTTATTGAATGTATTAAATTATAAGGGTATTCTACAAACATGGAATATTACCGCTCAAGGGGGATTCTTTATAAACAAAATACGTGCAGTGTTGTGGTATATTTGGGGGTTTATAAATTGGCAAGTAACATTTTTATTTTTTATTGCATTTATAGTCGCTTTATTTTTTTTCTTAAGAGCAAGAATCAAAAATAAAAACATATTAATAGTGTGGATCGTTAGCTCTGTGGCACTGGTTAGTTGTATCTTATATGGTATCGGATATAATATGAAAATTTCTGCTGTCAGATTTACAATGCCGATGCTTCCCGCCGTTGCTATAATTACTGCGCTAGGCATAAGAGGAATAGTATCTGTTAGGGCAAGAAGAAGCATCATCGCAGTTGTAGTTATTTTAAGCCTTGTTCAGGCAGTTTTTATTTCTTATCCGGTTAATGCAAATATAGGTATTAAAAAAATAGAAATTCCCGTTAGAATTCCTGATTCAATATCTAAATATAAATTATTTCCCGATAGCATTGTTTTATTTGATCCTAACTCTTGGTTTATTTCGGGTATTGGCACTGGTTCTCATCCGGTAGATAGGAGAATGAAGATTATTGCTTGTGAGAGTATATTTCAAGAAATAGAACAAAGTACAAGAAATAAAGAAACTATTGTTACAATTATTCCTGACGATGCACATCTTTGGTATTTGCAATATATAGCGTTCACAAAGAATAAGTCTATTCGTTTCTTTTGTGATTGGAGTCGTTTAAACATTGATTTATTGCATCAAAAATCAAGTATATCAGATTTGGTTCTGAAATCAGACTATATAATAGAAAAAATAGGTGGACAACAAGGTGAAGAATATGTGCTTCCTCTTATTCAAGAAGCAAGGATTTGCTTTGAATCAAAAAAAGATGAGTTTATTCTGTTAAAAAAAATACATTGGCCTGGTAATGAAATTATGCTTTATAAGCTGGATAGCGGATATGATAAAACAATAATTCGCTAATATTGATATAAGTAGTAAATTTTGGAATACTTATCAAGTGTGATAGCTTATGGAGCAATGAATTTTGTAGTGACTGTATTTAATTTGCTGAGCGATAATAAATAAATACTTTTTATGAAAAGAAAAATATCTCTTATCGTTCCCATATATAATGCTTCTACAACGATTAAGGAGTGCCTTTTTGCGATATCAAACCAAACTATAAATAATTTTGAAGTTATCTTGGTTGATGACTGCTCAACAGATAATACTGCTAAAGTAATTCAAAAATATAAGTTTAAAAAGATCTATCTAAATAAACACGGAGGAGCCAGCAGAGCTAGAAATATTGGAGCAAATAATTCTACAGGTGATACACTCGTGTTTATTGATGCAGATATTGTGCTTAAGCCAGATTCAATTGAAAATATTGTGTTATCATTATCTAAGCCGGATACGGACGCGGTTTCTGGGATTTATACAAAAAATGTACCGCGAGGCAATTTCTTTAGTCAGTTTCAAAATCTATTCTTAATATACAGGCATTCAAAATTACCGGAATTTACAACTTTTATATTTTCTTCTTTTTGTGCAGTAAACAGAAATGCTTTTGAAAATGTTGGAGGGTATAATGAAAAAATGCATTATTACGAAGATGTAGAAGTTGGTAATAGGCTTACTCAAAATGGATATCGTTCTAGAGTAGATGCTTCTATTGAAGTAACCCACTTAAAACATTACAGTCACCTAAGCTTGCTTTGCGATTATTTTAGAAAAGCGGCAGCAGCAGGAGGATACTACAGACGTAATAATTTTGTTAAAAACATTAAAGGTGATAATTGTCCCTTGTTGATTAAATTAGCAAGTGTATCAAGCGTTTTTATTTTATTTTCTCTTGGGTTGCTTAAAGTAAGTCCATATCCATTTTTTTTATTTTTAATTATATATTCTTTTTCAATTAGCTCATTATTATTTTTTCTGGGTGCACATTACAAGTTATTGTTTTCTTTAAGGTCTTATATTGTCTGTTTTGAGATATTTCTGGTGATCAATTTCGCTCTATTTTATGGAATTTTATTTGTAAATAAAAATGATTAGTTTATTAACGTTTTTGCCACGGGTATTATTTTCCAAAGGTAATCCATTACAGTTAATTTTTTTCATTACTTCCAAATGTAATCTTAAGTGTAAGCATTGTTTTTATAAAAAAAATTTGAACAGCACAAAAAATGAATTGGATATTAAAGAAATAGAAAAAATTTCTCAACATACAGGCAGGCTTCTTTGGTTTTCGATAACCGGCGGGGAACCTTTTTTAAGGGAGGATATTACTCAGATTGCAGAAGTATTTTATCGTAATAACAAATTTAAAATTTTAACTATTTGCACGAATGGTCTTTTGTGTGAGATGATTATCAAAGCAGTTTCTGAAATTTGCAAAAAATGTCCTAAGGCGCAAGTAATAGTTTATGTTTCAGTGGATGGGTTAGCTGTCACCCACAATCGAATTAGAGGGGATGCTGATGGATTTGAAAAAACAATAAAGACCATTAGAGAGCTTAAGAAACTTAAGAAGCACTTTAAAAATTTTAATGTTGCGACTGTAACTACTTGCAGCCAGGAAAATCAGACAGAAATGAAAGACTTGGCGTTATTTATTAAGAACGAGATTAAGCCGGACAACATGACTATTAATTTGGTAAGAGAAAAAAAACAGAATAATATTTCGGAAAAGATAAATTTAAAATATTATTTTGACTTTATAGAGGTACAAGAAAAAGCATGGCGGGAAAAAGAATTGAATTATTTTAAATTTTTTGGCAGTAGCTTACTCAAAAGAAAAGAATACTTGCAGAAAAGGGTGTTGGCTGCTGTAGTTAAGAAAAATAAATGGGTGTTGCCTTGTTTGGCGGGAAATATAAGTTGCGTTATGGATGAAATTGGAGACTTATATCCTTGTGAGATTCTTGATGAAAAAATTGGCAGTCTCAAGGATGCAAATTATAATTTTAAACGATTATGGCATTCAGCCAGAGCAAATGAGATAAGAGCATTAATAAAGAATACTAAGTGCTATTGTACATATGAGTGTGCCATTACAACGAATATTCTTTTTAGCTTTAAAGGAATAAAAAATATGATAGGAAGGAAAATTGATCGTGATTTGTAAAAAGAAGAGAATAAAAAATATGTTGTTTGTGTTAATGGTGGGTCTTTTTATTAATAATGGGTGTGCATACGATGCTTCTAAAGAAACAGTTGTTGTCTTTGAGACCGATTATGGCTTAATAGAAATAAAATTATATCCTGAGATTGCTCCCAAAACTTGCGAAAATTTTACTACATTGGTTGAGGGTGGTTATTATAATGGAACAGTATTCCATGAGGTAATAAGAGGGTTTATGGCCAAAGGTGGTGACCCTACTGGCACAGGAAGGGGTGGAAAAAACATATGGGATCCTGGTGTATTGCCTGATGAGGTGAATAAAGCTATTAGATTCGATAGATTGGGCCTAGTTGCTATGGCTAGCGATGGTAGAAACATGAATCGTAGCCAATTTTTTATTGCAACTTCAGGACTTCCTTGGTTAAATGGTCACAATACTATTTTTGGCGAAGTAGTTTCTGGCTATGATGCAGTACAGAAGATAGAAAATGTAAATACCGATTATTGTGATAGGCCTATTATAGATCAAAGAATTATAAAAGCATATGTAAAAAATGTAGAGTAGGCCTGTAGTAAAAATATAGTAATTTTGTCAGATGGATAGGATTAAAATCACTCACTCTATTAATAGAAAAGACACAATTTTATATTTTTTGAAAAATAGAGTTTTAATGAATCCTGGAGAATAAAGTGTTAAGATGATCGGTTTTTTATCGGATAGTAAAAGAGGGAAGGTGTAAATATGAAAGTTTTAACGAAAGTGTGGGAACAATTTTTCACAACACAAACCTTTGGCATATCTTTGTGGGGGTTCATTTTGGATCTTATTTTAGTGGTAATTTTATCTTCCATATTGATGAAGATCTATATAAGATATGGCGAAAGTTTATCAAATCGTAAAAAATTTGCTAATAATTTTAGCCTTATGTCAATGACCACTATGTTTATAATTTTAATTATAAAATCTTCTCTAACTTTGTCTTTGGGGCTTGTCGGTGCTCTTTCAATTGTAAGATTTCGTGCTGCGATCAAAGAGCCTGAAGAGTTGTCATATCTTTTTTTGGCTATTGGGATAGGTTTAGGCTTAGGTTCTGGACATAGAGAATTAACAGTGCTGTTTCTTTTTGCTATTGCTATTTTTATTGTTTTACGAAGTTATTTTTCTAATCGGGACATAGAGCAGAACAGAAACCTTTATTTAACAGTTTCTAATAATAGTTCGAATAAGGTTACTATAAAACAAATCATGGAAGTACTTAAGAATAATTGCTCCAAGGTGAGCATGAAACGTTATGATAAAAAGAAAGAATTATTGGAAGCTGCGTTTTTAATCGAATTTGATAATTTTGAACAACTTAGCATATTGGAGGATGGATTGCGTGATTTAAACAATGATATAAAGGTGAGTTTTTTGGATAATAAAGGTATTTTGTAAACACTAATGAGTAGACACGATAAAGGAAATATTTTTTCTAAAGGTAGCTATCACCTTAGAAAATTACTAAAGAGCAAAGGAAAGTTTTTTTTATTAGTATGTTTTATTTTACTTTTTTTTGTGATGAATAAATGGCATTTAAATATTTCGGAGGCTGTAAAGCAATCATTTTTTCATGGTATAAATTTTTCTAAGAAAACAATTATTGCTCCAGAAAAGATTAAAATTTACATAAAAGATGACAATTACCGAAAGCTTGTATCTAAAAGAGAGGAAGCATTAGCTCGTAAGCATTTATACAGAACATCAGACGATTTTGTTCCGGCATTAATTATGCATAATGATAAAGTATACAATACAAGAATACGCTTAAAAGGGGATCATGTTGATCATTACAAGGGAAATAAATGGTCTCTTAGGGTTGTTGTAAAAGGTGATAGTTTTATCTTTGGGATGAAAGAGTTTTCGCTACAGGATCCAATGGTTCGCCGGGGAATTTATGAGTGGATTTATCATGAAGTACTCAGAAGAGAAGGAATTGTATCTCTTCGTTATAAGTTTGTTAATGTTAGCATAAATGATAAAGAATTAGGGATTTTTGGGTTAGAGGAACATTTCACAAAACAGTTAATAGAATCTAATAAGCGTAAAGAGGGCCCTGTTATAAAATTCAATGAAGATTATATGTGGCATGAATTATGGAGGTCAAGAAAGTTTTTGCTAAATTATGGATTTGACAAGCATGAACTACCTAGAATGTTTGATGGCAGTGGCTCGTATTATTCAAGTAGTATAGATGCTTTTAGCGCCGATAAAACGTTATCGGAACCTTTGTTGTTTGTGGAATATGTGAAGGCTGCCAGTCTACTTGAATCGTTTCGTAGAGGAAATTTAAAAACTAGTCAGGTTTTTGATGTTGAAAAATTAGCATCATATTTTGCTTTGTCTGATTTGCTTGGGGCACAGCATGCTTTACCCTGGCATAACGCAAGGTTTTATTATAATCCAATAACTTCGCGCTTGGAACCGATAGGATTTGATGCAGATTGTGGTGCACACGTACAGGCATTGTCTATGGCTAAGGGGCATGATGGACGTACACATGTATCAGATTATCTTTGTACGGTTTTTAGTGATTTAGATTTTTTTAAAGAGTACGTTAGAATTTTAGAGCGTATATCGGAAAAATCGTATTTAGAAACACTATTTAAGAATATTGAAAGGCAACTTAGTAAAAACTTAAGTAGTATTTATAGTGAATTTCCGGGATATAAATTTTCAAAGAGTGTCTTTTATAGAAATCAAGAATTTATTAAGGCAATGTTAAATCCCCATAAGGGACTACATGCTTATTTTAAGGGAGGATCAAAAGAAGAAATTAAAATTTCATTAGCTAATGTTCAATCATTTCCTATTGAAGTGGTTGGCTTATCATTTGATGGCAGTCTATTGTGTAGTTTGAAGAAACCAATAATATTAGCTCCGATAAAACCTGCAATGCCAATTGAGTTTATTGAAACCGCCTTTAAGCTTCCTATAGATTCTAATTCCAAAGGTTATTCTTTTCCAGATCTGAAAATTGAGTATAAGCTTTTAGGTTCAAATCAACTTAGGCATGAAGAGATATTTCCTTATCCTTATTTATCACGCGATGTTATGGATAAAGATATAATGAGGCAGGAGGCGAACGCAATAACGTTCAAGTTTATTCTGCATGATAAGACAAACAATATTTTTTTTGTAAAACCAGGTAGTTGGACAATAGACAGAAATATTATTTTTCCAAAAGGGTCTACGGTCATATGTGAAAAAGAAACTGAGTTGGATTTAATAAATAGTTCCATGATAATTTCTTTTTCTCCAGTAAAATTTATTGGTAGTGAAAGCAGTGTTATCCATATTTATTCTAGTGATTCTACAGGTTTAGGCATTGCTATAATCAATTGCAAGAGAGAGTCAGTATTAAGGCATGTTGTATTCGAAAATCTATCCGAACCGAATTATGGCGATTGGGGATTGTCTGGCGCTGTTACTTTTTACGAGTCACCTCTTTATTTAGAAAATTGCTTATTTAAAGATAATAATGCTGAAGACGCGTTAAATATTATTCGTTCCGATTTTATGATTTTCTCTAGTGTTTTTCAAAAAAATTCATCAGATGCGTTAGATGTAGATTTTTCTGTTGGTAGAATAATAGAAAGCTCATTCATTGATTCTGGCAATGATGCCATAGATTTCTCTGGAAGTGTAGTTGAACTAAACAGAATTTTTGTTAATGGTGCTGTCGACAAGGGAATAAGTGTGGGGGAAAATAGCCAGATTGAAGGAGCAGATGTTACAATTGGCAATGCGCAGATAGCTATAGTAAGTAAAGACATGTCAAAAGTTAAGTTAAAGAATAGTATTCTATCTGATTGTGATATTGGCATTGCTGTCTATCAAAAAAAATCAGAATTTGGACCATCGTTTATGGATATAAGTAATGTTAAAGTTAAAAATATTAGGTTTTCTTACTTTGTCCAGGAAAATTCAATTCTAATGGAAATGGAGAAACCGGTTAAAGATAACTTAAAAATTAAGCAGAAGGAGGAAATATGGAGGAAATACTTAAAGGAAGAAAAATAAATAAATATTTTTTATTCTTAGTTGTAGCTATTATTTTTGTTATTTTTCCCTGTCATGCTGAAAACATTAAATCGCCATTTAACGGATTATTATTGGACACTGATAAAGATCCCGGAGATTATTCGTTTTTTGTGGCTGCGCATCTTTTTGGTTCTACTTATTCTGGCGGAGCCATATTTCCTTCCGCTTCAATTCAGGCTGCTATTGATATGATAAATGACAATAGTGCCAACATATTTATTGCCTTAGGAGATATTTATTTTAATGCTTATAGTCTACGATTTAAAAAGTTTAATGAATCTTTTGCTTCTAAAGTCAACATGCCGATATTTAATGCAGTAGGCGACCATGATGTTTCAGAGCGAGCTTTGTATGAACAGTATCACGGTAAAACATATTTTAGTTTTATTTATGGCAAAGAAGCCTTCATTTTTATAGATACAGAAATGGAAAACGGCAATATAAAAGGTGAACAATTAAAGTATTTTAAAAAAACTCTACAAAAGTATGCTAAAAATTCTAACATCAAAAATGTGTTTATATTTGGGCATAGGCTTATCTGGAGCGGCTACAAAGAAGATTATAGTATTTTAAATCAGTATATTTTTGCTGATGTGTACCCATTTGATTATAATTTTAACAAGGATATAGTTCCTTGCTTAGTAGATTTGTCTAAATGTGGAAAATCAATTTATTGGTTTACCGGTGATGGTGATGAAGATTTTCCTTGTGTCTTTTTTTATGCAAAGGATGAGCAGAATAATATTCAATTCGTAATAACTCAGATAACAGACACAGTTAAAGATGCAATGATTAAAGTTAATGTTAATAAATTAGGCGAAGTGAAGATGGAGGCAATTTCTCTAACAAGGCAGAAGCTATTGCCGGTTGAATCCTATAATCTTGAGTATTGGAAAAAATATGGTTTTTAAGAGGTGCTGTAGTTTTTTGGTTAGGAGAAGATTTATTCCGGTGAGTCATATGCCGAAAGTAATGATTATTTCTATAGCATGTGTGTTTACTGCATCGGTTTTTTTATTGTTTTCTGGATACGCTGAAGACATTAAATCGCCGTTTAATAGTCTAACGCTAAGCATAAATAAAAATGTTGGAGATCATTCATTCTTTGTTGCAGGAAAAATATTCGGATCAGTTTATGATTGTAGCACTTCTGTATTTCCTGCCCCATCAGTTATTGCTTCTATCGATATAGTAAATAGTAGTAGTGTAGATTTTTTTGTTTCTTTGGGTGATATATATGGGCGGCCAAGCTTGCTTAATATCCAGAATTTTAATAAATCTTTTGCTTCTAAAATCAATATGCCTTTTTTTAATGCAGTGGGTAATCATGAAATGGAAAACAGGGCTCTTTATGAATATTATTACGGAAAAGAAACATACTTTGATTTTATTTACGGCCAAGAGGCGATTGTTTTCATAAATACCGAATTAAGCATAAATATAAAAGTTAAGCAATTAATAAAATACTTACGAGAGACTCTACAAAGCTATGCTAAGGATTCCAATATTAAGAATGTGTTTATTTTTGGGCATAAACTTATTTGGAGCATAGATAATCCAGACTATCAAATGATATTTAGTTATTTGGGCGTAAGAGGAAGAAATGAGTATTTGCTGATAAACTATAACTTTAAATATGAAATTGAACCTTATTTAATTAAACTGTCACAGAAAGGGAAGAATGTCTATTGGTTTTCCGGGGATGTTCCCTCTCATCATCCATTCTTTTACGCAAAAGATCCACACCATAATATCAGGTATATAGCTACCGGTATACAAGATAATATTAATGACGCGATTATTAAAGTCAATATTAATAAATCTGGTGAAGTGACAATGGAGCCAATCTCCCTAACGGGTAAAAAATTACTGCCAATTGAATCTTATAATGCGGAGTATTGGAGACAGCATGTTTTATGAAAATATCCGATTATTAATCCGAAGGATGTTTAGCGTGCAGGCAAATTGCACAGTTAAAATAATAATCGTTTTTTTAGTATTTTTATTTGGAAAAACAAGCATTTTGCCTTTTTTTTGTTATGCCAAGGAGATAAAGTCTTCTTTTAATGGATTAGTGCTGGATCTAAATAAAAAAGTTGGAGATTATTCATTTTTTGTTGCAGCGCATCTTACTGGTTCTAGCTATACCCGTAGCACTTCTGTATTTCCTTCATCTTCAGCCATTGCATCTATTGGCATGATAAACAGTAGTGGTGTAGATTTTTTTGTTTCTACTGGTCCAATTTGGGGGAGGCCCAGTTTAATAAATATTCAGAATTTTAATAAATCCTTTGCTTCTAAAATCAATATGCCTTTTTTTAATACACTGGGAACTCATGATGCAGAAAACAGGGCTCTTTATGAATATTATTACGGAAAAGAAACATACTTTGATTTTATTTACGGCCAAGAGGCGTTTATTTTTTTAGATACAGAATTAGACAAGGGCATAAAAGGTGAACAACTAAAATATTTTCAAATAATTCTACAGGATTGCACGAAGGATCCAAGGATTAAGAATATATTTATATTTGGTCACAAACTTCTTTGGAGCGCACATAATCCAGCTTATCGGATTATTTTTCGTTATTTGGCTCCACGAGTTTCTGGCTTGAATCCCTATCCGTCAACAATTAATAATTTTAAATATGAAATTGAACCTTATTTAATCAACCTATCGCAGAAGGGGAAGGATGTCTATTGGTTTACTGGTGATGGCGGAAGCAATTTTCCTTGTGTATTCTTTTACGCAAAAGATCCACACCATAATATCAGGTATATAGCTACCGGCATACAAGATAATATTAATGACGCGATTATTAAAGTCAATATTAATAAATCTGGTGAAGTGACAATGGAGCCAATCTCCCTAACGGGTAAAAAATTACTGCCAATTGAATCTTATAATGCGGAGTATTGGAGACAGCATGTTTTATGAAAATATCCGATTATTAATCCGAAGGATGTTTAGCGTGCAGGCAAATTGCACAGTTAAAATAATAATCGTTTTTTTAGTATTTTTATTTGGAAAAACAAGCATTTTGCCTTTTTTTTGTTATGCCAAGGAGATAAAGTCTTCTTTTAATGGATTAGTGCTGGATCTAAATAAAAAAGTTGGAGATTATTCATTTCTTGTTGCAGCACATCTTTTCGGGTCTACTTATACCCGCAGCACTTCTGTATTTCCTTCATCTTCAGCCATTGCATCTATTGGCATGATAAATAGTAGTGGTGTAGATTTTTTTGTTTCTTTGGGTGATATATATGGGCGGCCAAGTTTGCTTAATATCCAGAATTTTAATAAATCCTTTGCTTCTAAAATCAATATGCCTTTTTTTAATTCACCAGGTAATCATGAAATGGAAAACAGGGCTCTTTATGAATATTATTACGGAAAAGAAACATACTTTGATTTTATTTACGGCCAAGAGGCGTTTATTTTTTTAGATACAGATCTGGATAAGGGCATAGAAGGTGAACAACTAAAATATTTTCAAAGAATTTTGCATGATTACACTAAGGATCCAAGTATTAAAAATGTATTTATATTTGGCCATGAACTTCTTTGGAGCGCATACAATGTGAATTTCCAGTTTATATTTAGTTTCTTGATTACTAAACGGCATTATCCATTAACAAGTGGTAACTTTAAATGTGAAATTGAACCTTATTTAATCAACCTATCGCAGAAGGGGAAGGATATCTATTGGTTTTCAGGTGATGGTGGAGGGGCTTTTCCTTGTGTATTTTTTTACGCAAAAGACCCACACCATAATATCAGGTATATAGCTACCGGTATACAAGATAATATTAATGACGCAATTATTAAAGTCAATATTAATAAATCTGGTGAAGTGACAATGGAGCCAATTTCCCTAACGGGCAAAAAATTACTGCCAATTGAATCCTATAGCCTTAATTATTGGGAAAATTTAATCAACAAATAAGATAATTTTATACCAGTATTTTAAAAAACAATGGAAAAAGTAATGATATCTTGTAGCGATTACCGTTACGAGAGAAAGATGTCAACAAGTTTGGATAGACAAGAGTGTATATCTTTGGTTAAAAAGCATCCAGCAATATTCTCAGAGATTTATTATGAGCGCTATGTTAATAGTATTTATTTTGATTCACTAGATAAGAAGTGTTACTTTGATGCTCTTGATGGGGTGAGTAAAAAAGTAAAATTTCGTATTCGTTGGTATGGTGATTTGTTTGGAGATGTTAGGAAACCAATATTGGAATTAAAAATTAGGGAAGGTCAGCTTATTAAAAAAATGTTGGTTCCAGTTAAAAGATTCTCAATCAGCCAAAATGATTTTAGCATTTCTTCAAACATCTTAACCAAATCGAATATTCCCGAATGGTTACGATTACACGTTATGTTTAAAGAGCCAGTGCTATTGGTCCGATTTTTGCGCAAGTATTTTCTTTCAGGCGATGGCCTTTACCGAATAACCATTGATTCAGATGTGCAATATTATCCTATGGGCCTGTTAAGCAATGTTCTTTTGTGTAAGATTTATGATTTCAATACTATTTTAGAGCTAAAATATAATACAGAAGATGATGAAAAAGCAGAAAAGGTTACTAATTTTTTTCCTTTCAGGATAATAAAGAATTCAAAGTATATTAGGGGTTTAGAAAAATTAAATTTGTGGTAATAGTAAATAGTACTAATCAATTTGAAGACATAATGTATATAATATAAATTATTGGGTTTGAATTGTGGTTAAACATTAGGAAATATAAGTTAATAAAAGTAATTTAACAAGATATTTATTCATTGTGCTTGTGTAATGTGTAAGTTTGTCGTGTAGATAAATACTCTAATGGAAAACAGAACTATCAAAATATCTATAATAATCTTGTTAAATTTTTTATTACTTGGAAAAGGTGCTCAGGCGGATGGATTAAGGAGGTCGAAAACCTATAAAGCATTGAAACAAATTTCTGTTTACGAGTATTATGGTTTTCCAGATTCCTTAGGCGGAAAGATTGCATCTTCTTTAATGCGCACATCGTTTCCTCGGAAAGTTAGAGTAAAAGAAATACAAAAAGGTTGGGACGTTACCGTTATAAAGAAAATACTGAACAACGAGACTCCATGGTATTTTGTTAACATTAAGGAGAATGGGGTGAAAATAAGCTCCGGATGGATTAATGGTGACGATTTTTTATTTAATTCTTTTAGAGAAGCTAATTGTGGCAAATGGTATAAAGATATTGGTGCTATAATTTACGTAAAAGCAGATAATGTGGATCCGTCTATCATATATGTAGTGTTTGCGGATATATATTATGATATCCATAAACCAGCTGGTGGTATGGAAAAATTTTTTTTTCTTATTGCAGAGGAATGTGGCAAAGAAGTAAATGGTGGTAACATTACTATTAAGGTTTTAAAGCCAAATACACGACAAGTTTACAAAGAGGTTGTTTTTAAAAGGTAATTTTTCTTGCGATGGTTGCATCTCACTAAGGATGTTTTTATTGAGTAGCGCTAGTATATATTTTCAAGAGTACAATGACTAAGAATAAAAAGATTTTTCTAATGGTGTTGTTTTTGTTCGTTTCTTTTTATATTTTTTATTTTACAGTATCCTTTTCATTAGCAAAAACAATGGCTTTTAGTAGATTTAATTTACTATTTGAATCCGACGTTCCTCGTGTAATACAGGATATTACTTGTTTTTCAGCAGATCATTATCGTACTAGCCTTCATCCTGCGTATGTTCTAATGGTAAATCCTATTGGCTCTTTCTTAAGCAAGCATTTAGTTCATTCAGATATTATTACAGCTGTGATAATTAATTCTTTTTTTGGTGCTTTTGCCGTAGCTTTGGCATTTATCTTTTTTTGGTTATTCAGCAAAGCATGTATTAATTCATTGTTGCTGTCTTTGTTGTTTGGTTTGTCAATAAGCCAGATATTTTTTGGCATTGTTCCGGAAACACATTCACTGGCTACGTGTAGCTTGTTGGCACTTTATATTCTTTTTTTAGTTGCACTGCAAAAAAAACGGCTATATTTTGTTTTTTGGGTTTTAATTGGTGTATTTGTGTTGTGTGTGACTACGACTAATTTTATTCAGGTTCTTATTTTATTTACTATTGCTATTATGCATATATCGCCTAACAAAAAAATAGATATTGTCAAGATACGTAGAATATTATCACTTGGTGGTTTAGTTTTATTAATAACTATATTTCTTTCTCTACTCCAAAGAAGGATATACCCTTCTTGCACCTTGTTTTTTACACCCGAAGCGTACATAGAGGATTATTTTCTTTTTTTTAACCACTTATTATTGAAGCAGCCATTTGTTGCGGTAGTCCAAATAATAAAAGGTTTTTTTCTAACAAATTTTATAGCTCCTCAGCCAGATTTCTTTTTTCTTTCTTATTTGGATATTCCTTCAGTAACTTTTGCAAGCTCACATAGCTATACTTTTGCTGGATGGGCAGGAATAATTCTATGGTCTTTTCTTTTAATTACGGGAATTGTTAAGATTATTTTTTCAAAATGTCGCTCTCCATTCTTTATTGCTGCCTTTTTATGTTTATTATTAAATATATTCCTGCATAGTTTTTATAATGCGGAAAGGGTGTCAGACACAATGGAGCTCCTTATCTATAGTGGTAATTTTACATTTTTAGTATTATCTTTCCTTAGCAATTATTTATTTTCAAAAAAGATATTTGTGCGCGTATTGTTAATATTGTTAATATTAGTGATGGGGGTAAATAATCTGTTGGTTCTGAATGAAGTTATGTTTATCTATAGATAATTTTTACTTAATTTGCGATTAAAATGATAATCCAAAGAATGATGCGCTTGAAGTGTCTATCAAATTTTATACGACCGTATCAGTGGATAAAAAATCTTATTATCCTTGTGCCGTTAGTTTTCGGACAAAAATTATTAGATATCAGACTATTCTTAGAATGCTGCTTTATGGTTTTTATTTTTTCTCTGGCTGCTAGTTCTGTCTATTTGATTAATGACATAGTTGACTTAAAAGAAGACAAACAGCATCAAGAAAAAAAGAAAAGGCCTCTTGCCTCAGGTCAAATTAATATTTATCAGGCAGTGATTGTTGCTTTTATACTAGGGGTAGTTTCTGTATTGATTGCTTTTGCCTTGAATGGATATGCAGGCTGGATAGTTCTTTTTTATATAGGGGCAAATTACATCTACGCTAAAAGTTTTAAATATATACCTATTCTAGATATTCTTTGTATCGCACTGTTTTTTTATTTACGTATTTTATTGGGATCGGTAGTAATTCAGATTATGCCATCAAACTGGATTATTTTATCTGCAATCTTGCTGGCCTTATTTTTAGTCCTTAATAAAAGGCGACATGATTTAGAGCTATCAAAAGTTTTTTCCCGCATTCATAAAAGGTATACTATATATTTTGTTGATTGCGCGATTTATGTAGTTTTATTATTAATTATTGTAGTCTATGCTCTTTATACTATTGACGCAGTAACTGTAAACAAATTCGGAACAAATTATTTAATTTATACAATCCCTTGTGTGTACTATGGATTATTTCGTTATTTATATTTAGTTAATAAGAGAAGTTTTCCCAGAGATCCAGTTTATTTTTTGCACAAAGATCGAATAATGCAGTTAAATCTAATAACATGGATTAGTTTATGTATTATTTTTATTTATTTTGTGTGATAAAGTCATAAGTTTTTAGAACAGGCTGGAGTAAGTATAGGATTTATTTTGTAGAAAACGGCATGCAGAAAATTATAGTTTGTTTAAATGGCGATAAATTCATAGATCTTTTTATATGGAAAGAAGAATTATTTAAAGATGTAAAGATTTGGATATTAACGTAGCTTATACTTTTCGTCAAATTAACAGGTATAATTGAGGAGAATAGCTTATAACAGCATAAAGGAGATAACAGACGAAATGCAAAAAATATGATTTCATAATTTAAAAGTCAAAACTAAATTGTGCTTAAAGACTTGGGAAGCAAGGTGCTTATTAGTTAAATTATGCAGCAAGTACAAAATAAGCAGAGTCTATATTCCGAAATATTCTAAAATGAAGGTTTTTATGTGACTGTATTTTTACCTAATAATATTGATAAGAAATTAAGGAAGTAAAGAGATGGCCGAGGTGTCTATATGTGTATTGACGTATAATTCTACAAAGTTTCTTTGTGCGGTTCTTGATGCTATTAATTACCACATCAAGGGTATTGATTTTGAGATACTTGTTGTTGATAACGCTTCGGATGATGATATCGGGGGAATTCTAAGGGTAAATTATCCGCATGTTCATTTAATCCAAAATAGCATCAATAAAGGTGTAGCTGTGGCGCGTAATCAATGCTTAAGAAAGTCTTCGGGTTCTTTCATCTTATTTTTAGATTCAGATGTTAGTTTCGAAAATAATTTTTTGAAGATATTGCTTAAAGAAATTAATATGTATCCGGATGTTGCTATTGTTGGACCGAGGTTGATTTATCCTAGTGGGGAATTACAATATTCTTGCCGAAGATTTCCTGATTTCTTAAGTGTAGTATTACATGGATTTAGGTTAGAAAAATTTAAATTATTCCGTAAAAATCGTTCTCTAAAAAGATATTTAATGTTGGACATTAATCATCAAAGCATTCAAAAAGTTGATTGGCTGATGGGAGCCTGCCAGCTGATCAGAAGGGAGGCGTTGGATGATAAAGAGTTATTTGATGAAAGATATTTCTTTGGATATGAAGACGTAGATTTTTGTTATCGTCTAAAAAGTAAAGGGTGGGAAATATTATATGCTCCTGCGGCAGAGGTTGTTCATTATTACCAAAGAAAAAGTCTTCAAAGTGTTAATAAGTTTACATTCTTTCATATTCATAGCGTTTTATGTTTTTTCATAAAGAACGGCACCAGTAAGATAATTTATCAAATTTTAAAAAGAATAATGGATATTTTGCTTAGTCTTGCTATTTTTGTGCTTTTTTTGCCTCTTTTTTTAGCATTAATTCCTTTGATTAAGTTAAATTCAAAAGGTCCTAGTATCTTTAAACAAGAACGAATAGGCAAGAACGGGAAAGCATTTACGATATATAAATTTCGAACAATGTTTGAAGATGTAAATAAATATATGGTCAAACCTTCTAAAAGCTCTATTCAAATTACAAGGATTGGGTGGTTTTTGAGAAGGACAGGTTTAGACGAGATTCCACAACTTTTAAATGTTTTTAAGGGGGAGATGAGCTTGGTTGGTCCTCGTCCGGAAATGTTGTTTATTGTGAAGAATTATTCGATGCTGCAAAAACGGAGGCTTTCTGTAACCCCAGGAATAACAGGTTTATGGCAACTAAGCAAAAAAACAGAAGAACCGATCGTTGATAGTTTAAATTATGATCTCGACTACATTAAAAACCAATCTTTGTTTTTAGACATAAAAATATTAATAAAAACATTTAAAAAATTATTTATAAGTTAAAAAATGGATTAAAATTTTAATTATTTTGTATTTAGAATGTTCTTTTCCTGAAAAAGTGGATATTTTGAAGATTAGCAGCGGGATAAATACGCTTGACCAAGGAGGTACTTAGTAAGTAACAACACAAAAGAAGATAGTGTTGTGCGTAAAAATATCTTCTTTTGATAATTTTACTGTTTCTTTTGTAGGGCGACTTACATCTAACAATGTAAGGGGGGGGTAATAATTGTAGATTTTTTTAATTAATTGTGTAAAATAATAAGGTGTTATTTTTAAAGAAGGATAAAGTTAAGTTATTATTTATTAGACCTCTGTATTGTTTTTAGTGATTGTTAACAATCACTAAAAATCTTATGCGTTTAGTGCGGGATATATCTTGCACTATTGGATAGTAATAGATGTAAAAGTTATAGGCTGTTTGCGGTGAGAGTTGTATGGAAAATATTCTAAAGTCTAAAATACAATACGGATTCTTGTCCAAGAGAGACAAAGCTTTTCCGTCGATGGTAGCGGTAAAAATAACCAATGTATGCAACTTAGAGTGTATACATTGTCCTTATTCTTTTATTTCCAAAGAAAAAAATTATACGCCAAGACATATGAAATGGGAACTTTATGAGAGGATCGTTACAGAAGTGGCTAGGCACAAAGGAACGATATTCCGGATATTGTGCGATGGAGAGCCTTTGAAACATCCGCTTTTTTTAGATATGATAAAATTTACAAAGAAAAAAGGGATAAGTCCAATGAATTTTATTACTAACGGAATGCTATTAGATGAGAAGATGGCAGTGGGAATTTTAGAGGCGGGGGTGGAGGTTGTAGAAATTAGTCTTGATGCATTTGCCAAATCAACTTATGAAAGTATTAGAAAAGGTGCAAGTTACGAACAGGTGATATCAAACGTCTTTAGATTCATTGGATTGAGAAATAAAATGAAAGCGAACACTAAAATTATGGTTAGCATCATTGATCAGCCAGAGGTAACGGCTGAAATGGATATTTTTGTTAAATATTGGGGTGCTATTGTAGATAGGGTAATTACACGTGTTTATACAGCAATTGGAGGTTTAGTTGATGGCTCAAAAATGAAGATAGATAATAAGGGCGAACGATGGCCGTGCCCTCAGCTATGGAGGCGTATTTTCATAAATGTGGATGGGTTTGCAGAATTTTGTGTTGAAGATTGGCGCAATGAAACAATTATTGGTGATGTTAATATGGATAGCATAAAAGACATTTGGCATTCTTTAGAATATGATAAAATACGTCAGTTACATTTATCTGGAAAATTTGGCCAAATAGCTTATTGTAAGAAATGTAAGGATTGGAAAGCAAGAGAATGGCAACATGATTATTTTTATGCCTTAAATCGAGTTTTAGGTATTAAGGGTTAATTGTAAATTTTTAAAATATTACTATTTGATGTGTTGATATGGTTTCGAATCCCTTAACGTTGTAAAAGCTTTTATCTGGATTGTTATTTTTTAATAGTAAGACAAAACTGAAACATATATTGATTGTTTTTATCGTTGCAAATGAATGCATTAGTTAATCTTCGATAATATTACAAGGGGGCTTGACGATGGAGGAAAAAATTATTAGAAAAACAAAAAGTGTTTGTCCTCAATGCATTGATTTGATTGATGCCTATATAGTGGAAAAGGAAGATAAGATTTTTATGCAAAAAACATGTCCTATTCATGGATTTTTTGAAATTATTCTATCAAATACTCCATCATATTATTCTGATCTTGAACAATATTATTTTAATCTTGCAGATGAAAGTTATCAGGTTCCGGAATACGAATTTTGGCCAACTTACAAATGTAATATATCATGTACAATTTGCTGTTTTGGACGGCAGAATATAAAAATGCAAGATCATGATGCGACTATAGCTCAAATTGAGCGATTGGTACAAGCTAGTACAACGCGTTTTTTTATTTTGTCTGGAGGAGAACCAACTTGCCGCGAAGATCTTTGTGATATTATAAAAATATTTTGCAAATCCGGAAAGACAGTAACATTGAATACGAATGGCCTGAAATGCGCAAATAAAGATTATCTTCGAGCTTTAAAAGATGCGGGTTTAGATCGAATAAATTTACAATTTGATGGATTTGACCGCAATTCTTATGTTGTGTTACGTGGTCAGGATTATCTTGATATTAAATTAAAAGTTATTGAAAATCTTGAATCTTTGAGAGTTCAAACGATGCTTAACGCTACCATTGCCAGAAATATTAATGAAAATGCAATCAAGGAATTAATTGATTTTGCAGCAGACAATCGATTTATTAATGGAGTCAATTTCTTTACAATTTGTTTTTTAGGGGGGGCTAGAGATTGGAGCAAGGATTTATACATTATGCCTGATGAGATTATTGATATACTAGAACAGCAGACTGAATATAAGATTACAAAAAAGAACGTATTTATATTTCAGAAGTTGCATCTTGCGATCAAAGCTTTCTTATCTCAGAAATGGTGTTTTTACAATCAAGTGTATTTGCTAGTTAGAACAAAAAAATCTTATCAGCCAATTGATCGATTTTTGAACATTCCTAAAGCCGAGCCTTGGTTAGACCGTTATTGTTGGGCGTATAGTAATAATTATTTTTGGGCATGTATTTGTCTTGGAATAGCGGTGGGGAGTTTATTCATAAAGAAAAATTCTATTGTTATTTTCAAAAATATTTTGTTCAGAAGCATATCATATTTTTTTAAAACATCCCATTATTTAAAAAACAATGATTTTTTTTCCATTAGTTTTTCTACGGGTTGTGATCCATATAAATTTGATTATAATATTGCTAAGCATTGTCAAAATGAAATTATTGCCGCTAACGATAAATCCGGAGATATTCATTATATAGGCAGTGATGGACATTATTGTATAAATTTAGAAAGACAATACAGGAAAAGTTTTTTAAAAAAATAAAATTAGTTTTTGGTAAAAGATGTTTAAAGCCTATCCGCGACATTTTGTAGAAATCACTAACGAGGACTATAGGCGTATGATCTCGTTTCTTTTTATATCTCGCAAGCAGCAAGAAGAACTCTTTCAAGAGTTTGAACAACAATTTGCAAGATATATTGGCACTAAATTTGCTTTATCTGTTCCATCTGCTCGATTAGGTCTTTATGCTACTCTTTATTATTTTAATTTTCCAAGAGGGGCAGAAGTTATTATAAGTCCATTTACACACCAAAGTATCTTTACAATTCTTAAAACGTTTGGCCTTAAACCAGTTTTTGTTGATATAGAAGAAAATACCCATAATATTAATCCGCAGTTGGTTAAAAGATTGATTACGAAAAAAACCCAGCTTCTCATTTTAACACATATGTGGGGTCAGCCTTGCGATATGGATGCGTTTATAAAATTAAAAGGCGAACATAACCTTAAAATTATTGAAGATTGTGCTATGTCTGCAGGCGCGACTTACAAAGGACAAAAAACTGGAAGTTTTTTTGATGCTAGTATTTTTAGTTTTGGAAAAGCTAAGGCAATTTGTACATTTGGAGGAGGAATGTTATGTTTTAGTGATATCGGAATGAAAAAACTTATATCTAAACTTATAAATGATTTTCACCCGCCACATGCAATGGTGTTAACAATTTCAGTTATTAATTCAGTAGTGGCCAATGTATTGACTCGTCCTCGTTTATTTTTTTCATTACTTTATCCATTGATGCGCTTTTTGGATATTAGAGATTTATACAATCCGGTCGAACATAAAAAGAATTCTGAAGATATTTTGGAATGTGTGCCAGAAGAATGGAAAGTCAAGACATCAGCATTTCAATCTGCTGTAGGCGTTGAACAATTAAAAACTTTAGATCAGCGCAATAATCTCAGGATTCAAAATGCGCAGTTGTTAAATTTTTTATTAAAAGATATTCCAAAAATAGACTTGCCTGTTGCAGCAGATTTAACTCGCCATATCTATCTTTATTATGTAGTTTGTATTAAACAGACGATTGATTTAAATTATTTACGGAAAAAATTACTGGAATTATCCGTGGATACCCAATTAAATGAGTTAACTAACCCTGAACAATTACATATTTTTGGTGCTGATAGCCGGAATTTTCCGGTATTTAAGAAAATTTCTGCTAGTATCATTGTGATACCTAACGGAATTTATTTAAACAATCAGGATATTTATATTATTGCAGATGCATTAAAGCGATGCTTGTTTTATAAGGAGGATGATAATCTTGGCAGAAAAAAGGGAAGCTATAAAAAAAGATAAAGCAGATAGTTTAAAGGGAAGTATTATTAGAGAAACAGGAAGCGTATGTCCTATTTGCATACAACCAGTAATAGCAAACATTCGGCTTGAAGCCACAGGTATTTACATGGAAAAATCATGTTCTCAACACGGTCTATTTAGATTTTTACTTTCAGTATATTCTGATGATTATCAATCTTTGTCAGATTGTTATTTTTATTTTATATCTAAACCTTTAAAACAACGGGAATATTATGTTTGCGCGAGTATGCAATGCAATGTAAGTTGTCCGATCTGTTTTTTGGATTATTGTTATAGCAGAAAACCTTTATCAATCAATAATTTAAAGTCTATCATTAGAGATAAAAGATCAGTGAAACGCTTTACTTTTTCACACGGAGAGCCTACAGTTAATCCGCGCCTAGTTGAAATGATTACACTTTTGAAAAAATCTGGAAAATTTGTCAATATCCATACTAATGGAATAAAACTTTCTGATTATAAGTACACAGTTTCATTAAAGCAAGCAGGATTAGACCATGTGAGCTTGCAATTTGATAGTTTTAACGATGAGGCCTATAAAATACTGCGCGGGAAAAAACTTTTGGACGTCAAGATGCTAGCTTTGAAAAATTTAAAGATTTTGGGAATTACTGTAACGTTGAATGTAACGATTGCAAGGGGTGTTAATGATGATGAGTGGGGAAATATCTTTGATTATGTTATCCAGAACAATTTTATCAAAGATATTAGCTACATTACGTATTGTCATTATTCTGCAAATCAATCAGATAGGAAATGTGTCATGATGCCGGATGATATGATATTATTCCTAGAACAGCACTCTCGGGGAAGGATTCTCAGAAATGATATTATTTGTTTTCAAAAATTATTTTATTGTTATTTAAATGTATCGAAAAAAAGAAAATGTTTTAATTATTATCATTATTTAGTAATTCGGACGTCGAGTGGGTATCAGGGGGTTGAATGTTATTTAAAGCTTAAGAAAATTGCCAAAAAAATCGATAAGTGTAAAGAAAAAAAACAAAAAATGACGCGAAAATTATTATTTAGAATATTATTAGTATCATTAAAATGGAGTAGTTTGTCTTTAATGCCGTACGGAATATTTTTATTGTTAAGAGGGGGGTACCCGAAAAAACCGGGAAAATTTTTGACAATAACACTGGCTACTATTTGCGATCCTTATAAATATGATACAAAAGTTGCAGAGAATTGTGGGCAAGGGATAGTTACACAATCTAAACAGCATGATAGTTATGGGTCATTTATTATTGAAGATATGAGACATTTAAAAACTTCTGTTTTAATTGATAATTAGTTTTAATTGATAATCTTTATTATATTATTTAAACATTATCTGGAATTATAAGGTGTTTGGTGAGGATAGATGAAAGTCGCGTTTATTAATGACTCCTGTGAACGACTTGGAGTAGAACATATTTCGGCCGTACTTAAACAATACGGGCACACTGTTAAGCTCTTTACTGATTCGCAATTATTTGATGATGAAAATTTTACAATTAGATTTTTAGCAAATTGTTTTGATTGCAAGAATGAATTAATTTCTGCAGTTTGTGCGTTTCAACCAGATCTTATTTGTTTTTCCGTTGTGACAGATTTTTATCAATGGGCCTGCTATTTGGCTAGAAAAGTCAAATTTGCAATGAATGTTCCTGTGATTTTTGGTGGTATTCACGCAACATCTGTTCCGGATAAAGTATTGCAACAGGATTGTGTAGATATGATTTGTCGAGGGGAAGGGGAGTTTGCCTTAAGAGATTTGGTTGAAAGTATGAAACGGGGGATAATTGATTATACAATACCTAATATATGGTTTAAGAAAAACGGATGTATTATCAAGAATGATTTAAGACCACTGATTGAAGAATTAGATTCCTTACCTTTTCCTGACAAGGATCTTTTTTATGAAGCGAGTCCTCATTTTTCACAATGTTATTTTTTAATGACTAGTCGTGGTTGTGCTCATGCCTGCAGTTATTGCTGCAATTCTTTTCTGAGGAAAATTTATCATTTAAAAGGTACATATTTACGCTTTCGCAGTGTGGAAAATGTTATAAATGAATTAATTTTATCAAAACAAAAATATGGCATAAAAATAGTACGTATTCATGATGATGATTTTTTTGCTCATAGTGTGTGCTGGCTTGAAGAATTTGCAGAGCAATACCCTGTTCTTATCCAGGCACCGTTTACTTGCTTTGCTCATCCTGATAGTGTGACAAAGGAAAAGGCTATGCTAGTTAAAAAGGCAGGTTGTCACGATGTTGAAATAGGAGTTCAATCTATTTCTGCACGTACGCGTTGTCAGGTTCTTAATCGTGATGTTTCAGATAAGCAGATAGATAGTTCATTTAGAATTTTAAAATATGCGGGTATCGGGGTGATAGCAGATAATATCATGGGGCTTCCGCACCAGGGGAATGAAGAATTATTAGATCTTGTAAAATTTTATAACAAAAATCGTATTTTGAAAATATATTGTTTTGGTTTTCGGCATTATCCTGCTACTGATATTGTTGAATACTCAAAAGAAGCAAAATTATTGACAAAAGAAGATGTAAGCAATTTGGAAGAAGGAATCAATGTTAAAACCTTTATCCAAAGTGGTGATATTCTAAGTCATGAAGCCAAGCAACTTCAGACATTCCTTGCTTTCTTATTGTATCTTCCAGAAAGGGTAAATGATTATATACTTAGAAAGAAATTATATCGTTTTTTTATTCCGTTGCCATATTTCATTTTGGTTGTTTTTTCTAACTGGTTACGTATTCCGTACCGCTATAATTGGGCGCTACATATTACTTTAAGTCGTTACAGAACGCACATATACAAAAATATTAAAAATCGATACTATTTTCTATGGAGATGGTACACAAAGAATGTGTTAGCTCGTGAGTATAAAAATAAATTTTAAAATGCTTATGCGTAGAAGGCAAAAGATTCTTAGGAAGACATACATGATCAGCGCTTCCACGTTTTGTATGGAACGGATGTTAGATTGCCAGAAAATATCTGATTATTTAAAGCAGAATGGTTGGCGGCCTGTAACTCAGATTAGGCAGGCTAATTTAATTATTATAAGTACTTGCTCATTTGGGCAGGAAGAAGATAGAAGCTCTTTAGAATATATCAATTTTTATTTACGTAGAAAAAATTTAGGGGTACGGGTTATTATTGCTGGATGCCTTTCTGCCATTAATCCTGAGTTATTACTTTGTTTTAAGGATATTTGTATATTGTCTCCCACTACAGTGTCCGATATTGAAAAAATCATACCTCCCATAATCGGGTTTAGCGATCTATCTGATCCAAATAAAATATTAGCTGAAGAAGTTATGCATAATATTTTTTTGAAGAAGACACTTCGGCTAAGTTCAATCTTGAACAGTGTCAAAAAAGATTTTAAACCTAATTTTAAGCATATAAAGAAAGCTATGATTTTTATAAAAACAAGTATTTCCTATATTCCTGTCATGAGAGCAAATGTAAATCCTTTTTTATCGTGCAATCGAAATGGATTTTATTATTTAAGGATTTCCAAGGGTTGCTTAGGTAGTTGTAGCTATTGCGCAAAAAAATTTTCTACTGGAAATCTGCATAGTAAGTCTTTTCAGGAAATTGTTGATGAATTTAAATTAGGAATTAATACGGGCGAAAAGCATTTCTACCTATTAGCTGAAGATATAGGCTGCTATGGCGTTGACAGGCAAACAAATATTGTTGACTTGCTTAGAGCCATATTTAAAGCTGGAGATAGTTATAATTTTCAAATCATTCTTTCTAATTTTAATGCCTATTGGTTTATAAAATACTATGATGAACTTGAGCCTCTATTGGTTAAAAATTCACACAAGATTGCATACATTCAAGTTCCTATCCAGTCAGGAAGCAGCTATATATTGCAATTAATGAATCGACGGTATACGATTGAAGATGTAAAAGAAAGGCTGCTAGCTTTAAGAAAGAAGGTTCCAAATATTAATCTTGTTACAGATATTATTGTCGGATTTCCAGGAGAAACACAAAAAGACTTTGAATTAACGAAAAAATTTTTATCAATGATTCGGTTCCAGCATATTGATATTTTTGGCTATGAAAAAAGGCCTAATACTAAAGCGGCAACATTTTCCGGGAGCATTAATCTAAAAGTTATAGCTAAGCGCGTGCTTGAGTTGGCTCGCATGCAGAATTGTTATTGCAATTCCAAGAATGTTATTGGAAAAATAGTGAATATTGTTAAAGAAAATTTTCAACATAGATGACTAGGGTAGGGGTGAATATGTTATGAAAGAAAGAATATGAAAATTGCCTTTGTCAATGATTCATGTGAACATCTAGGGGTAGAATATATTTCTGCGGTGCTTAAGCTAGGCGGGCACGAAACTCGTTTATTTGTTGATCCTCTCTTGTTTGATGATGAATTTATTACAATTAAGACTTTAAATAGATGGATTGATCATAAAAAGAAAATTATTAAGGCGTTAAAGTGTTATCGACCCGACTTGATTGGTATTTCGGTTGTTTCAAGTTTTTATCCTTGGGCTATTAAAATGGCTCGGCTGATAAAGATTGAGATGAACACTCCTATTATTATGGGCGGCATTCATCCAACATCAATTCCAGAAAAAATTATTAATAATGAGGCGGTAGATATGGTTTGTGTAGGAGAGGGAGAGTATCCTATGCTAGAATTAGCCAATGCCATGGCTAATGGGAGCATTGATACTACGATAAAAAATATTTGGTTTAAAAAAAAAGGAAAGATTATACAAAATCCATTGAGACCGCTTATTGAGAATTTAGATGTGCTACCATTTGCCGATAAAGACCTCTATTATTCTGTTAGTCCACATTTTTCGCAGAGTTATTATATTGCAGCTAGCAGAGGATGTTCTCATGAATGTAGTTATTGTTGTAATTCTTATTTGAAGTCGCTTTACAAAGAATTAGGGGTATACCGGCGGCAACGCAGTGTTAAAAATGTTATTTCTGAGTTAATTCAGGCTAAACAGCGTTATCACATTAATCCTGTCTTTTTTTTGGATGACTGTTTTGGCATTGACCTTCAGTGGCTTAAAGAATTTGCGGTGGAATATCGCAAAAAGATCGGCATTAAATTCTATTGTATGGTCTTCCCAGATCAACATATGGAAAAGGCTGTTGAATATTTAAAACAAGCAGGATGCGGAGAAATAGAGATAGGTATCCAGTCATGGGATGAAGGCGTAAGAGAAGAAACTTTTCATAGAATTGTTTCAAATGATAGTATGCTTAAAACAATGAAACTTATTAAAAGTGCGAACATAAATCTTGTGACTGGAGATATTTTAGGTTATCCAGGCCAAAAGGAAGAGCATATCTTAAAAACAGCCGAAATCTACATGGATATAAAGCCTGACAGGGTATATCCGTTTATTCTTAAATATTTTCCTAAAACTCAGATTACAGAAAGAGCTTTGTTGAATGGAGAATTACGACAAGATGATTATGAAAAAATATTAAATGGTCATTACGGTAAATATTTGTCTAAAGATAAAGTTTCAGCCGATAAGAATATTATGCGTTACTTATTTTTATTTTTGTTAGTGCAAATTTTACCGGCTAAATGGGCAAAGGTGGTCATCAGGAAGCGTCTTTATAGAAAATTTCCAATTTTTTTTACTCCAGCTATAATTTCTGTACTTAATAATTTCTCGACATCAACTTTTGAATCAAAAGTAAATCGGCGGAGCGCATTACTTAGATATATTTTTTTTACAAAACAGTTAATTTTTAAACATAGAGCGGTTTAATATGAAGATTGCATTTATAAGTGATTCTGCCCAACAACTAGGCGTGCAGTATATGTCAGCTGTTCTTAAACAACATGGCCATGATGTAAGATTATTTATGGATCCTCAACTATTTGACGATGATATAATTCGTGTTAAAAAAATTAGTCGCTGGTTTGATTGTAAACGGGAACTTATCCATCAGATAAAAGAATATAATCCAGGCTTAGTTGGTATTTCAATTGTCACAGATTTTTATCAATGGGCAAGCCAAATATCACGAATAATTAAAGAAGAGATGGATGTGCCGATAATTGCTGGAGGAATACACCCGACTTCTGTTCCTGAACGAGTTATTACAAATGATTGTATTGATATGGTTTGTCTGGGGGAGGGAGAGTTACCACTGTTGGAGTTGGCAAATAGTATGGAAAAAGGATATATAGATTATAATATCGAGAATATCTGGTTTAAACGAAAAGGGCAAATCATTAAGAACGAGTTAAGGTCTCTTATAAAAGATTTAGATTCTTTACCATTGCCCGACACAGACTTGTATTATTCTGCCAGCCCGCATTTTAAAAAAACCGGATTGTATATTACTATGACATCTCGGGGGTGTTTAAATGCCTGTAGCTATTGTTGTTTTTCTTATCTGCACGACCTTTACAAGGGAAAAGGTGCACGGATAAGACAGCGTAGCGTAAAGAATGTAATCCAAGAGTTGAAAATCAATAGGGAGAAATATGGCATAAAGTTTATTGCTTTTATGGATAATTGTTTTGGCTATGATTTGAAATGGCTTTGTGAATTTGCTTCGGCCTACCATGCAGAAATTGGTATCAAATTCTGGTGTATTATGCATCCAAAAGATGTGACTGTTGAAACCATTAAGCAGCTGAAATTAGCAGGTTGTCATACTATTGACATGGGAATACAATCTTGGAATGAAAATATACGTAAACAAATTTTACACAGAGAGGTTGATAATGATACGATGGTTCGTGCGATTCAGCTGATCAAGAGGGAGAGAATAGATATTATGACGGACAGCATTTTTGATCTTCCTAATCAAACAGAGAAGGAAATCATAGATAGTGCTCTCCGTTATGTTAAGATTCGACCCAAACGAGTGTACTTTTATATGTTAAGGCATTATCCTAATACATTAATTACCCGGATGGCGAAACAAGATAACCGCTTAACTGCATCCCGATATGAAGAAGTAATGGATGGAGTAAACGTCACGTCCTTTACAATAGGTGGAGATCATGTAAATAAAAAAATGATACAGTTTCAAATACTTTTTTATTTAATTGATTTAATTCCTAAGCACATAAGCTTGTTTATAATACACAAAAGATTGTATCGATATTTTCCGTTAATGTTCGGGCCAGCGGTGATTGTAGTTTTTCGTAATATGCTAGCTTTTGATATGAATGCACAGTTACAGCGTGCTTGGGCTATTAACCGATACATGTATTTTATTTGGCGAAGGATTACTTTAAACAGAAAATAATTGAAGCGTAAATAATGAAAATCGGTTTTGTGAATGATTGTGTTGAGCGTTTAGGGGTTGAATATATCTCCGCGGTATTAAAAAAAAACAAGCATAAAGTTCAGCTATTTATTGATCCTCAACTTTTCAATGATGTTTATATACAGATTAATAGCTTAAGACGATATTTTGATTTTATAAAAAATATTATTAATAATTTAATAAAGTATGCACCTGAGCTAATAGGGTTTTCTGTAGATACTGAATCATATCAGTGGGCCTGTCAGATAGCCGCAATGATTAAGCAGGAAATGGATGTACCGATTATTTTTGGGGGTATCCATCCTACTTCCGTACCAGAAAGAGTAATTAATAATGATTTTGTTGATATGGTTTGTGTGGGGGAAGGTGAATATCCTATGCTTGAGCTTGTAAACAGCATGCAAAGAGGACAGATAGATTACTCAATAAAAAATATATGGTTTAAGAAAAACGGTCAAGTTATCCGAAACAAAGTACGCTCTTTGATTGAAGATCTTGATTCTTTACCAACGCCGGATAAAGAGCTTTATTATTCAGCTAGTCCGTATCTACAAAAAGTATATGGCATAATTACTATGCGAGGATGTACACATGCATGTAGCTATTGTGTACATGCATATTTAAGACAGCTTTATCAATCAAAAGGTTTATATTGTCGACACCGACAGGTTGAAAATGTAATTAGGGAATTAACCGATGGTTTAAATAAATACAAATTTAAAGCGGTTGGCTTCTTTGATGATAATTTTGGGTTTAATCTGCAATGGTTAGAGAAATTCTCTGTTCAATATTCGAAAATTGTTCAAAAACCGTTTGCTGTGACCACTCACCCTGAAATGGTTTCTCGTGATTATGTACAACTTTTAAAGCAGGCAGGGTGTTGCTCGGTTACCTTAGGTATTCAAACTTGGGATAGTATTATACGAAAAGAGTGGTTCAATAGAGAGGTTAGCCATGAGGTTATGTATAAGGCAATCAAATTAATAAAAGAAGCGCAATTGGAGTTAATTTGTGATAATATATTTGATATTCCTCATCAAAATATCGAAAGCTATATCCAGTCATTGTTACCGTATGCTGATGCTAAACCTAATCGCATATTATTCAATCAGCTAAAGTATTTTCCCAAAACTCCGATTACTAAAAAAGCAAAAACAGAAAAATTTATTTCTCTGGAGCGGTATAATCTGATCATGGAGGGAAAAAGTCAAAGAGGAGTTTTCTTAGGGCCAAATAAAGGTAGTATGCGAACTTATCGAGATTTAATCAAAGCAAAGTTTTTTCTATATTCAATGGATTGTTTACCTAAGGCATGGATACAGTATTCTATTAATAAGCGTCTTTATCGGTTTTTACCTACTTTTATTAATCCGGCATTTGTAATAATTTTTAGAATGCTATTTTCAGTAGACACTGATACACAGCATTTTAAAGATAGGATAGTAGCACACTATAAGCACTATATTATTTGGCGGTTGAGAAAGTTTTGGCTAAAGAGGGTAAAAGTTAAATTATGAATGTTCATAGTGATGGTTATACTCGGGATACATTTAGTTTTTGCCCAAAATGCGGGAAGACTCTTAAGGCCTTCATTGTTGAGCTAAAAGGTAAGATTTTTTTAGTGAAAAAGTGTGATACTCACGGGCAATTTAAGTTAAAAATTTCATGCCATGCCTGGTACTATAAAGATCTTAACAACTATTATTTTAAAGTCATGCCTTCTCGGATGAAACAGAAGCGTTTTTATATCTACATGAGTAATCGATGTAATTTAAATTGTCCAATTTGTTTACTTGAACCAAATCAGAATAAAATGGAGGATATTGATTTAAATGCTTTTGAAAAAATTATTCGCGCTTATCCAAGATTTAGATATTATTTGTACGGAGCAGAACCTACGTTGCATGATGATCTTCCGGACTGGATATTGTTATTAAAACGTTATGGTAATCTTGTTAATATCCACACCAATGGAATTAAACTTGGGGATTATAGCTATCTTAAAAAACTCAAAGAATCAGGGCTTGGTTATGTGAGTTTACAGTTTGATGGTTTTGATGATGAAATTTATTTACGATTAAGAAATCAAAAGCTATTGGATTTAAAGTTAAAAGCCCTGGATAATCTTGAGAAATTAAATATTCCAACAGGTTTAAATGTTACAATCGCAAAAGGTGTCAATGAAACTCAAGTGGGTCGCATTATTGACTATGCAGTTAAAAAACCATTTTTGCGGGATGTAAGTTTTGCAACAGTTTCATTCTTAGGTGATGCGGAAAAGAATTTTTCACCAGAAGATTTACTTATGCCAGATGATTTAATTGATATTGCGGTAAGAGAAACTAAAGGGAAGATTAGCAGGCGAAATATTTATTTGTTTCAGAAATTATATTATACTGTGCTGTCTATTTTTAATATTCGGCGGTGTTATAATTTTCATCATATTGCTTTAGTCCGTGGTAATCAAGGATACCAGACATTTGATGAGCTGTTTAGTTTGGCAGACTTTGAGAAAGAATTTAGTCGTTTCAGCCAACAGGTAAATAAAAATAGAATGCTGGCTTCAGGATATTTTTTCTTAAAATTTATTATGCATATATTACGTAATCCAGCAAGAAAGATTCAGGCTTTACCGTTTAATATGTTATTGCCGGGTAAAAAGAGAAATATAAGAATTCCACAAAAAATATTATTACTCAGCTTTGGGACAGTCTGCGATAAATATAAGTATGATTCTGCTGTTTCGCGATATTGTGGACAAGGTTTTGTTTATAACCAAGATGGTAAGCCGGTATTATCCGATTCTATTTCTAATACACTATTGTAAAAATAAAAAATATTAGTAGCAAAACAATAATTATTTTAATAATCAAGGAGCAATAGAAAAGTCGCATTTATTGATGAAAATATAGATATTGATGTAATGGAACAAGCCTTTCTAGTTGTAATCTTTGATTAATGAAATTAAATTGTGTATACTTTAATGTAAAATTCTGAAAAATGATAAAAATAGCTTTTGTTAGCGAAAATTGGGAGCATTTAGGGCTAGAATATATCTCTGGAATGCTTAAATCTGCCAGATATGAAACAAAGATGTTTATTGACCCGCAGCTTTTTGATGATGAGAATATTTCTATTAAATGGTTAAGCCGTGCATTTGATTATAAGAAAAAA
>Ga0307929_1000047_pt1 | contig 115403 bp, 104 predicted proteins | sample AceLakmetage1330_FD_203160 | JGI IMG/M metagenome (GOLD analysis project Ga0307929, IMG submission 203160) | Saline water microbial communities from Ace Lake, Antarctica - #1330 | ecosystem: Environmental > Aquatic > Non-marine Saline and Alkaline > Saline | place: Antarctica: Ace Lake...
CAAAAGGCGGCCAAGGCATCCTCAACTTGCGTTCCATTGCAAAATCAAACAGGTGGGACGCATTTTGGGGTGAATTCACAAATAGATACTATGGTAATTTAGCTGCGTAATATGGGAACTGCACCCGGAATAATAAAATACTTAGGCTGGTAAAGGGGAAAAGGCTGGATGTGGTATTCTGTTTTTTCATCGTCAGTTGATTATTTCCATAATTCGACTTGTTCGGACAAAAATAATCAATTTTTTCAGAATTAGTCATAGTATGGCTTTAAGCCATGCTATGACTAAATCAAAAATCGCAGCCTAAGCATTATGATAAGGCTCATTATTGATAATAGAAAATGCCCGGTAAAGTTGCTCCAAAAAGATGAGGCGGATTAGCTGATGTGAAAAAGTCATTTTGGATAAGGATAGCTTGGCATCGGCACGAGCGTAAATAGCTGGCGAAAAACCATAAGCCCCGCCTACCACAAAAATAAGCCTGCGCAATCCTATGTTCATTTTGTGCTGTAAAAATTCGGCAAAAGCGACCGAGTGGTATGTTTTCCCATTTTCGTCAAGCAAAACTACATGGTCGCCGGTTTCTATCCAACGCAGAATTTGCTCGCCCTCCCGATTTTTAAAATCATCTGCCGACCAGCTCTTGGTACTTTTCATTGCCGGGATTACTTGTATTTCGATCGGGAGGTATTTCGATACCCTCGATCGATATACTTCGATACCCTGCGTCAAATAATCAGCATTGGTTTTTCCTACGAGTATTATTTTAATCTTCATCTGTTTTTCATTAGTCATAGCATGGCTTTGAGCCGTATGTCCTTAGCTTAGTCTTAGCATGGCTTTGAGCCGTATGTCCTTAGCTTAGTCTTAGCATGGCTTTGAGCCATACTATGACTTTTTCGCCAATTCCTTGGTTGACAGCAAGCCACAGGCGGCAAAAATATCTTCGCCACGCGAGGCGCGGATGGTAGTGCGAATGTCTTTGGCGTTGAGAGCCATCATAAATTCTTCCATGGTTTTGCTGTCGGAGCCTTCAAGGGGCGTGTTGGGTATTGGATGAAAGCGGATGAGGTTGATCCGGCAACGGATTCCATTGAGCAGCCTGGCCAGTTCTTTTACATGGCGCGACTTATCGTTGATACCCTTGAACATGATGTACTCAAACGAAATTCTGCGCTGGCGGCCAAAGTCGAAATTGCGTATCGTTTCGATCACCTCGGGAAGCGAATACACGTTCTCGACCGGCATCAGTTTTTTGCGTTCCTCCTCGAAAGGTGAATGCAGGCTGATGGCGAGGTGGCATTGGCTTTCCACCAAAAAACGCTTGATAGCCGGGATGATGCCAATGGTGGAAACGGTGATGCGCTTAGGACTCCAGCCAAAGCCCCATTCGGCGGTAAATATCTCCAGACTCTTCAATACTTCCTCCAGATTATCAAAAGGCTCGCCCATGCCCATATACACAATATTGGTCAGCGCATCTTTTTCAGGAAGGCTGCGCACCTGGTTTACAATTTCGCCTGCCGTGAGGTTGGCCTGGAAGCCCTGCTTGCCGGTCATGCAAAACAGGCAGCCCATCTTGCATCCCACCTGCGAAGACACACACAGCGTTTTGCGGCTTTCGTCAGGAATGTAGGCCGCCTCGATAAACTTGAGCTTCCCTGCCGGGAATAAATATTTTTTGGTGCCGTCCACCGAGGCCTGAACTTTGGTGCTCAGTGTAAGTCCCAACTCGTAATGCTCGTTTAAAACAAATCGCGCTTTCTTGGACAAGTTACTCATTTCATCAATCGAGTCCACGTCTTTTTTGTAAAGCCAGTCGGCAATTTGGCGGGCAGTAAATTTGGGTAGATTATATTCGGCAACGAGGTTTTGCAGCTCGCTCAGGGTTTTTCCGAAAAGTGCTTCTTTGGACATAAAAATGGGTTTTAAAAATAAATCTCGGCCAGAATGCTGTCGTAGGGGATGTTTTTACCAATCAAAATATCGCGTGTATCCACCACCATTTCGGCACTGCCGCAAAGGTAATATTTTCGGTCGGCGGGCATATCGGGCTTCTCTTGCAGCCATCGGGTGAGCCGTCCGTGATACACCCCTTCGCCGGACTGTTGTGAGCAGCATCGAATGTAATTTGATCCCAGTGCATCTTTAAATTCATTTTCAAAATAAAACGAATGCAGAAAGCGACCGCCGTGGATCAGGGTTTTATCCTTGCATAAACCCGAACGCCACATCGAAACAAAGGGCGCAATGCCGGTTCCCGAGGCGATCCATACGGAGGGCAGTGCCGAGCCATAAAAATTTCCCGATGGTGGCGAGGCAAAAATGCTATCACCCTTTTTTAGTTGTGATAAGTTAGGTGTTAGTTGCCCATGTGGCCTGATGTCGTAAAGTATCCAAATGTCGGTGTCGCCGGTGCCACTGGCAATGCTGTACATTCGTGGGGTGTCGTTGGGCTGCATTGCCAAAGCAACTACCTGGCCGGCGACAAAGGAAAAGTCGCGCTCGTATTTAAGCAGAAAAACGCCCGGAGCAATTTCATCGTTGGCTAGTATCCGGTATTCTTTGAGCCTGCTGTTTTCATCATTCCACATCTTGATTGTTTTTTTTAATCTGAATTTATAAACCAGCCGCTAGTAATAATGTTTGTTACAAAATTTAAAAATCAAATAAATCTTTTAATTTTGCCAACTTCAAAATACAAATGCAAACAGATGAACGAGAAACTTCAGGAACTTACCGATAAGATTTACCAGGAAGGGCTGGAAAAAGGAAAAAAAGACGCCGAAGATATTGTGGCCAAAGCAAAATCGGAAGCCAGCGGAATTGTGAAGTCGGCACAAGATGAAGCCGCACAGATTACACGAAAAGCTGAAGACGATGCTGCCGAAACTCGCAAGAAAACTGAATCGGAACTACGGATGTCGGTTAAACAGGCCATTACCAGCCTCAAACAAACCATGATGGAAATTGTGGTGGATAAAGCTGTGAAGGAGGCTGTGGATAAAAATCTGCAGGATGGTGACTTCGTAAAATCCATCATGCTAAAGATGGCCGAAAACTGGGACAAGATCGAAAAGCAGGGTAAGGATGTCATGTTTTTTCTTTCGGGAAAAGACCACGAGAAATTGGGTGATGACTTGAAAAAGAAAGCTGCCTCGGTAATTAAGGGAGGCATCGATATCGATTTTGAAGAAGGCATCAAGAGTGGCTTCCGCCTGGGACCCAAAGATGGTAGCTACAAACTGAGTTTTACTGATGCGGATTTCCATCGCTTTTTTGCCCAGTATCTGCGTCCACGAACCCGCAAATTTTTTACCGAAGACTAATCCATAATCATGCTTTTCAAACAACAATATTACTACCTCGTAGCTGGTTTGCCCGACTTACTTTTGGACGAAGGTCGCCAAAAAGGGACGCTTGCGTTTTTTAAAAGTGAGTTTGAAAACAACCTGGATGGCGAGGATTATGATTTGGTGAAACTGCTGTTTTTGAAATATGATAACGATAATCTGATCAATCTGCTAGCGCAAAAATATCGGGGTTTTATAGAATATGCCAACTATCCTCGCGATGTGCTCGAAGAAGAAATGAAACAGCCCGATGATCGGATTTTGCCCTACCTGAGCCATTTCATCGAAAAATTTAAAGCCGATGAACACGCAATCGAAGGCGCATCATGGGAAACTGAACTGGAAAACGATTTTTACGATTATCTACTTACCAGTCAAAATGATTTCCTGCGCGATTGGTTTACCTTCGAGATGAATCTGCGCAATGTAACTACCGGCCTGGCCTGTCGCGATCACGAAATGGATGCTGACACAGAACTCATTGGCGATAACGCCATAGCTCACCAGATAAAACGCAGTAATGCCGGTGATTTTGGCCTGGCACAAGAGTTTCCCGAAGTCGAAAAAATCCTTTCTATCTGGCAAACCAGCCTAACCCTCACCGAGCGCGAAAAAGCCCTCGACCAGGTGCGGTGGGACTGGATTGAAGACCGGACTTTTTTTCATTATTTTACCATCGAGCGTTTGCTGGCTTTTTTGCTGCGCCTCGAAATGGTGGAACGCTGGATGCAATTGGACGAAGAAAGTGGGAAAAAGATGTTCGAGAAGCTGCTCGAAAGCCTGGGAAAGGAATTTAGCTTGCCCGAAGAATTTGGCTTGCAATATGTTAAACGTAAATAGTATTCATTAAATAATCCATTGATAATGAGAAAAATTAAAGCACTATTTCTGGGTCTAATCTTTTTAACTGTTACCCTGTTGCAGCAAGGCTGTATTGGGTCTTTTCAGTTGACCAATAATTTGTACAATTGGAACAAAAATGAGCTGGGCAACCAATGGGCTTCCGAAGTAGTTTTTCTGGCCTTTATCGTTATTCCTGTTTATGGCGTTACGATCCTTGCTGATGGTATCGTATTAAATTCCATCGAGTTTTGGACTGGTGATAATCCATTGGCTATGAAGGCTGGCGAAAAAGACAGCCAAATTGTGCAAAGTGGTGATGATACTTATAAGCTGACCGCCGAGAAGAATAAATTGCATGTTGCAAAAATTGGCGGCGAAAATAGCGGCGAAGAAGGCGAGTTTGTTTGGGATGAGCAAATGCAAAACTGGACTTTCAACGGCCAGGGGATGAGTTTTGAGCTAAAACAATAGGTGCTCCTTAAAACGTTCGTTTATTGACGGATTACATTCGCATTGCGGATTTTTCCTTAAAATATTATCACGGATGTTAATTTTAATATTCAGCATTTTTGACATTAATAAAAAACGCAATACATGACTAAAGGCATAGTATCGGGCATTATTTCCAATCTGGTAATTGTAGAAGTGGATGGGGTAGTTTCGCAAAACGAGATTTGTTTTATAAAACTTGGCGAAACCAAACTGATGGCCGAGGTAATTAAAGTGATGGGGATCAATGCCTATGTTCAGGTTTTTGAGAGCACCCGCAACCTTCGTATCAACGATACGGTTGAATTTGCCGGTCACCTGCTCGAGGCATCGTTGGGGCCTGGCATTTTATCCAAAAATTTTGATGGTCTTCAAAACGACCTCGACAAGATGAAAGATGTCTTCCTGAAAAGAGGCGAATACACCCCGCCACTCGAAGACGACAAAAAGTGGGATTTTAAGCCCCTGGCCAAAGTTGGCGATTTGGTGGAAGCCGGATCGTGGCTTGGCGAGGTAAAAGAAAACTGGCTCGATCACAAAATCATGGTTCCCTTTAAATTATCAGGACGCTTCACGGTGAAGGAAGTTGCCAAAGAAGGGCAATTTACCATCAACGACACCATTGCCACCATCGAAAGTACGGATGGCAAAAGCCACAAAGTAACGATGGTACAAAAATGGCCCATCAAGCTAGCTATTCGGGCTTACAAAGAAAAGCCCCGTCCTTATAAAATGATGGAAACAGGCATCCGCTGCATCGACTCGCTGAATCCTATTGTTGAAGGTGGCACAGGATTTACACCCGGCCCCTTTGGTACAGGCAAAACTGTTTTGCAGCACGCGCTCTCCAAACATGCCGAGGCTGATATAATTATCGTGGCAGCCTGCGGCGAACGTGCCAACGAGGTGGTGGAGATTTTTACGGAGTTTCCGGAGCTTGAAGACCCGCGCACCGGGCGTAAGCTCATGGAGCGTACCACCATTATTGCCAACACCTCCAACATGCCGGTGGCTGCCCGCGAGGCCTCCGTTTATACCGCCATGACCATTGCCGAGTATTACCGCTCGATGGGCTTAAAAATATTGATGCTTGCCGATTCAACCTCCAGGTGGGCACAGGCCTTGCGTGAAATGTCGAACAGGATGGAGGAATTGCCCGGCCAGGATGCCTATCCCATGGACTTGCCGGCCATCATCTCCAACTTTTACTCGCGAGCAGGATGGGTGCATTTGCCCAACGGAAAAACCGGGAGTATCACCTTTATCGGCGCAGTATCGCCAGCCGGAGGAAACCTTAAAGAACCCGTTACCGAATCCACCAAAAAAGTAGCACGCTGTTTCTACGCCCTTTCACAGGATCGTGCCGACAGCAAACGCTATCCCGCCGTTGACCCCATCGAGAGCTACTCCAAATATCTGGAGTATGACGAGTTTATCGAATATATCAAAGAAAATATTTCGGCAGATTGGTTTGATCAAATACAATATGTGCGCAACCTACTCATCAGAGGCAAGGAAGCCTCGGAACAAATCAATATCCTGGGCGATGATGGCGTGCCGATTGACTACCACATACGATTCTGGAAATCGGAGGTGGTGGATTTTGTAATTCTGCAGCAGGATGCTTTTGATAAGGTGGATGCTTCCACACCCATCGAAAGGCAGAAATACATGATGGATATCATCACCCGGATCATCAAAGATGATTATGAATTTGATAATTTTGAGGAGGTAAACAGCTATTTTAGAAATCTTATCAATGTTTTGAAACAAATGAATTATACCGTGTTTAAGTCGGATGAGTTTAATGGTTTCGAAAAAGAATTGAACGAATTGTTAAACGAGCGCAGGGTAAAAGAAGCTGCGTAAGTAAATAGAAATAAAAGAGAGCTTATGGAAACGCAGGCATTTCAAAAAATATACACACGCATCGATCAGATCACCAAAGCCACCTGTTCGCTCAGGGCGCAGGGCATTGGCTACGATGAGCTGGCCTACATCGGCGACCGTCTGGCACAGGTGGTCAAAATTATGGGCGATACAGTAACCTTGCAGGTTTTTGGAGGTACCGAGGGTATTCCCACCAACGCCGAAGTTACCTTTTTGGGCAAGGCCCCCACACTTAAAGTTAGCGAGGACTTGGCAGGACGTTTCTTCAACGCCTACGGTGATCCTATCGACGGTGGGCCGGCAGTAGAAGGAAAAGAAGTGGAAATTGGCGGCCCTTCGGTAAATCCTGTGCAACGCAAAAAGCCAAGCAACATGATCTTTACCGGCATTGCCGGCATCGACATGAACAACTCGCTGGTTACGGGGCAAAAAATTCCCTTTTTCGCCGACCCTGACCAGCCCTACAACCTGGTAATGGCCATGGTTGCCCTGCGTGCTAAAGCCGACAAAATTATCCTCGGCGGCATGGGCTTGACCAACGATGATTATCTTTTTTACAAAAATATTTTCGATAATGCTGGTGCCCTCGATCGTATTATCAGTTTTGTTAATACTACCGACAACCCGCCCGTTGAGAGGCTTTTGATCCCGGATATGGCACTTACGGCGGCAGAGTATTTTGCTGTCGAGAAAAACGAAACGGTGCTGGTTTTGCTGACGGATATGACCTTGTTTGCCGATGCGCTGGCCATCGTATCCAATCGGATGGATCAGATTCCATCCAAAGACAGTATGCCCGGCTCGCTATACAGCGACCTGGCCCGCATCTACGAAAAAGCCGTGCAGCTTCCTGCCGGAGGTTCTATCACCATTATTGCCGTTACCACGCTTTCGGGCGGCGACATCACCCACGCCATCCCCGACAATACCGGCTACATTACCGAAGGGCAGCTATACCTGCGCCGCGACACGGATATTGCAAAAGTTATTGTTGACCCCTTCCGCAGCCTTTCGCGACTAAAGCAAAATGTAATTGGTAAAGATACCCGCGAAGATCACGGTCAGGTGATGAATGCCGCCATTAAATTGTACTCGGAGGCTGCCAGTGCCAAGACAAAACTCGAAAATGGTTTCGACCTTACCGATTTCGATGAGCGGGCTTTGAACTTTGCAAAGGCATACTCGAACGACTTATTGGCGATTGATGTTAATATTGGTGGCGATGAAATGCTCGACACCACCTGGAAGCTATTTGACAAATATTTCTCGCGTCAGGAAGTGGGCATCAAAAAAGAAATCGCAGATAAATACTGGCCTGAGAAAGCCTAATCTTTCGATCGGAAATTAGCAATTATGGCAATTAAATTTCACTATAACAAAACTTCGCTCCAGAACCTCAACAAGCAGTTGAAGATAAGGCAGAATGCCTTGCCTACGCTGAAAAACAAAGAATCGGCACTGCGTGTGGAGGTGAAAAAAGCGAAGAATGAAGCCGACCGGCTCAACGAGGAACTGGAGAAACAAAAAGCGGCCAGTGCTGAATTGCTGCGGCTGTGGAGCGAATTTGATCCCAACCTTATTGCAGTAAAAGATGTGAGCCTTTCGGTGAAGAAAATTGCCGGTGTTAAAACTCCGGTCCTGGATAAGGTGGAATTTGAAATTAAAAAATTCAGCATTTTCAGTAATCCTTCCTGGTTTTTGGATGGGATGGAGCTATTGAAAAAACTGGCACAGATTGGCTTGGAACGTGATGTATTTGTGCGTAAAATGGAATTGTTGAATTTTGCCCGTAAAAAAACCACACAAAAGGTAAACCTTTACGAAAAGGTGCAGATACCCGGCTACGAAGAAGCTATAATGAAAATTAAGCGATTTATGGAAGATGAAGAAAATCTGTCGAAAGCTGCACAGAAAATTGTAAAAGGCCGATTGGAAGAAAAAGAAGCGGAGGCTATGGCATGATAATACCCATGAAAAAATATTCGATGCTTATTCATCACAGCGACTTTCATAATTTTTTGAAAGACTTGCAACACCTGGGCATGGTGGATGTGGTGGACAGGGGGATCGAAGCTACCGAAGAAACCAACTGCGAAATACAAAGGGTGCAACAGTTCGACCGTGCCATCGCTTTTTTGAATTCAAGATTACAAAAAGATAGCCCCGAGCAAACAGACCTGATGCCCGGCAAAATCCTGAAAATGGTTTTGCAGTCGCAAAGTGAAATCGAGGAGCTAAAACAAAAGATAGCTGCACTACAAAAGCACCACAAAGCCATGAAGCCCTGGGGTGCGTTTTCGCCCGAGACCTTCAAAAAACTGGAGAGCCAGGGTTTGCACCTGCGGTTTTTTGCCGTTTCTCAGCGCAAGTTCAAAACACAATGGCAGAAGGATTTTAATTTGGAAATTATCAGCCAAACCGAGGGTCAGAAGTTTTTTGTGATTGTGCAACGTAGCGATGAAAGCATCGCCATTGATGCCGAAGAAATTAAAACTCCCGATCGCCCGGCCGGCGATATTCACCACGAAATCGAGGATTATAGGGCGGAAATCAAAGCTACCGATAATTTTTACCGCGAACATGCAAAAGCCTATCTGCCCAAACTTATTCAGGCGCGCACCGATACCGGTAACCGTATTTCGTTTGACCACGTGCAACAAAATGCCGGAAGCGAGGCCGAGGATCGTTTGAAGATTATTCAGGGCTGGGTGCCTCAAACCAGTACACAAGAGGTTGACTCTTTCATGAAAGAGAAAGGCATCTTCTTTTTGGCTGAAAAACCGGACAAAAAAGAGAAAGTTCCCATCCTGCTTAAGAATGGTCGCTTTAGCAAACTTTTCGAGCCTATCGGCAAATTGTACTCCCTGCCTTCGTACGCCGAGTTTGACCTCACCCCATTTTTCGCCCCATTCTTCATGTTGTTTTTTGGCTTCTGCCTCGGCGATGCCGGCTACGGCCTTTTGTTTCTGATCGGAGCAACGGTTGTAAAACCACGCATGAAGCCAGACATGAAAAAGATACTCACGCTCTTGCAATGGCTCGGTGGATCCACCATTATTTTTGGAGCTATCTCAGGTACTTTTTTTGGCATCAACCTTATCGAGGAGACCGATGCCGGGCGCATCAACTGGTTGGTGAGCGCGCGCGAGTATATGCTCGACTCAGGCAAGATGTTTTACTTTGCCTTGATATTGGGAGCTATCCAAATCATTTATGGCATGGGTATCAAAGCCGCCCGGCTGTGGAAATTCCAGGGTTTTAAGTACGCCCTTTCCACGCTTGGTTGGATGCTCCTGATTTTGGGCGGCATCGCGCTTTACCTGCTCGGCAACGAACAAAATCAACAGCTCATTACCATCCTCACCTATGTTTTGCTGGGCGTTAGCGGGATTTTTATTTTGTTTTTGAATAATCCTGACAAGAATATTTTTATCAATTTTGGCGGAGGACTGTGGGAGGTTTATTCGATTGTTACCGGAGTAATGGGCGATCTGCTTTCCTACATCCGGCTTTTTGCCCTGGGCGTTTCAAGCGCGATTTTGGGCTATGTATTCAACGATTTGGCCATGCAAATGAGCGGGGATATCCCGGTGGTGAGCCAGATAATATTTTTGCTGATTATAATTATTGGTCACGGGCTTAATATCTTTATGGCTTCGCTGGGAGCCTTTGTGCATCCCATGCGTTTGACCTTTGTTGAATTTTACAAAAATGCCGGCTTCGCGGGTGGTGGAAAACCCTACAAGCCATTCAAAACTGATTTAACAAGTAAATAAATATTAACTAATACAATCACCAAATTAAAGGAGAACACGATTATGGCATTACCATTAATTTTAACTTACATCGGTATCGCGTTAATGATAGCACTGGCGGGTATCGGGAGTGCTTACGGAGTTTCGATGGGCGGCAATGCATCCATCGGCGCTTTAAAGAAAAACGATGAGGCTTTTGGAAACTACATGCTGCTGAGTGCCCTTCCCGGCACCCAGGGACTCTATGGCTTTGCAGGATTTTTTGTTATCAATAGCTCGGGGGTTATTAGCGAAAGCATGACCATTTTGCAGGGCGCGGCCATTTTTGGCGCAGGCCTTTCGCTCGGACTCGTTGCACTGCTCTCGGCCATCAAACAGGGAAGTATCTGTGCCAACGGTATTGCAGGCATTGGATCGGGTTATGATGTTTTTGGAAAAACCATGATCCTCGCCGTATTCCCCGAGCTGTATGCGATTGTTGCTTTCGCAGCCACTTTCCTTATTGCTTCGGGTTTGTAAAACGAATTTTTTCGGAAACGAAGATGATGAAAGACGCAGAGGAATTTTGATTCCTTCGCGTCTTTTTTTTGGGAAAAGTAGGTAGGAATTTAGCCGCAAAGTCTCCAAGGCACGAAGGTACATGAAGGTGAATTTTAAATATATGATTTTTTCTTAGTGTTTCTTTGCGCCTTTCTGCATTGGTGGCAAATTAATAGAGAGTGGCCACGAAGGTTTACAAAGACTATTTTTTATGAACACCCATTAAACCGCCCGTTTGGCGCGTTCCCATTTTACCGATTGCTTGCCTTTGAGGAAGCGGAAAAATCCCAGATAAACGGCATAGTTCATAATAAAAAAGTAGTAGGGGACGAAAAGTATCTTCACTTTTATTTTCCGGTTTTCCAAATACCAGCCCAGCATTGCCGCGAAGTAAAAGGCAATCTGCCCCCAGAAAGTCCAGGTGTAAATACTCGAAAACTCGAAGAAGCCAATATTTGCGCTTAGGATGGTGTTGAAAATCAAAATCAGTAAAAGGCCAATCGGTGCCAGCGTCCAGCGAAGCACCCGATGCGAAATGTATTGGAAGGAGAGGGTTCCGTATTTAAAAAAGTTGAGCAGATCTTTGAGCCTGATAATGGACTGGATGCCACCGGCGGCAATGCGTATCTTGCGTTTCAACTCCTCTTTAACGCTGGCCGAAGAAGTTTCGATGGCATAAGCCTCGGGGTCGTATTGGATGGTATAGCCTTGCTTGGCAACCCGTAGCGAAACAATAAAATCATCGAGGAGCGTGTCGCCTTCCACATGCTGATAAAGCTCGGTGCGAATGGCAAAAAGTTCGCCGGCAGCACCCACCACCGAATAAAGCTCGGCATCCCATTTTTTGAGTGTGGACTCGTATTTCCAATAGATACCCTCGGTGCCTGCTGCACTGTCGCTTTCTTTTTGATAAATACGTTTCTCGCCCGAAACGCAGCCCGTTTTAGGATTGCTAAACAGGTGCACGATCCGGCGGATGGATTCATTGCCCAGCATGGTATTGCCATCCGAAAAAATAACGATGGGTGTTTTTACAAATTCCAGCCCCCGGTTCATGGCTGCGATTTTCCCGGCACGTTCGGGTTTATGATACACTTCCACTCCCTCGTACTTTCGCAGCATATCCGGCGTACCGTCATCCGATCCATCCGTTACCCACACGTGTTTTACTTTTTCCTGTGGGTACTCGAGCGAAAACGAGTTTTTCACCTTTGCATCCACATAATCTTTTTCGTTGTAGGCTGCGCAAAAGAGGGTTACCTCTGGCTCGTAGTCCGGGTCGAAGTTTTGTTTTCCCCGGCCTGTCCATCTTTTTATCTTAACTAAAAAAAACAATAATATTCCATAGCCGAGGTAGGCGTAGAAGATGATAAACAGAAAGATCCAAAATAAAATAGCGATCGTTGTCATAAGCATTATTTTTCGGTGAGTTGCAAAATAGCATTTCCAAAGGCTGTGGTGCGGCTGTCCCACGAATTTTGCGCGGCAAAACGGTTACGTTCGAGCTGTTTTTCGGAGGTGTCACTTTCGATTTCTTTTTTCAGCATTTCCAAAAATTCTTCCCTGGTGGAGGCCACACTCACGAACTCCTCAAACTCGGGTAAGTGCGCAAAGTCGGTCATCACCACCGGGGTACCCACGGCGAGGTATTCGTTAATTTTGAGCGGATACACATTTTTGTTTTCCTCGATGCGCGTGTAGGGGATGATGCCCACATCGCAGTTAAACATGATGGCAGGCACCTCATCGGGACTTACCGGGGCACGATAGCGAACGTTTGATACTTTCTCCAAAATTGCCATTGCCTCCTGGTTGGCAATGCGTCCCACCACCTCAAACTCATAATCGGGCATTTGCGTGGCTACCCAGGCAATCATCTCCGCCTCGAAGCGGAAATCGATGCTACCGATATAGCCGACTTTCTTGAGTTTTTCACGACTGTGATTTTTGTAATAATTATCAAAAACGGCATAGTTTACCCCGTTTTTTACCACCATGCAATCTTTGTTGGATTGCGATTTGATCTGATAAAGATGATCGGAGCTAACGATGGTGCCAGCAATTTGGCGCATGTATTCGTCTTCGATTATCAAACCAGTGTTTCCAAAACGGTTTTCGCTTATGGCATCAAAGCAGTAATAAATCTGCGCCTTCTCGCCCAGTTTTTTATTAATGGGAAGTCCGTAAAAGGGGTTAAAGGAATTGAGCAAAATAAAATCATCCTGCATCTTTAGCTCATGGATGGCTTTGCGGATGGCTGGTAAAATTAACCGGGTGTTGAAACGTAAAATCCTTTTCATGAGGCCGACACTGCGCGTAAAGGCGTAGGGCAGGGTAGGAGGAAGGGTGAGCAGATAAACGCTTGCTCCATCTTTGGTAGTGATGGTGCGGATGCGGTTTTTGCGACCCAGAATTCTTTTTGCGTCCAGCTTGCCATTTTTGCGCCAGTTGCGATAGAGGTCAACCAAGGTAAATTGATGCTCGATAAAAAGTATTTTGTTGTCGCCGGCCAGGCGCGATAAAAGTTCCACCTGAGATTTCACAAAATTGCCTTCCCAGGTGGTATAGGCCAGGCATACGATGTTTTTTCCGGTCATTGTGCGATTTACTTTTTCCTCCATGTTGCGATAGCCTTAATTTGTCTTTTTTTAAGAATTCTTTTTTTGGTATAAAAGTCAGCCAGCGTTGGGTTAATTAGTAGCGGTTTATGAATTTGAATTAAATCGACACCCGGCGAATCGTTGGCTTCGATAATTTTCATTCCATCGTTGGTGCTAATAATGTCCCAGCCAATCACCGGTGTGTAATGGGAATATTTGGCGAGCATGATGAGTTGCACTTTGATAAAATTCCAGTTGGGGATTTTAACACCATTAATCACTGCTTTGGAATCAGGATGTGTTTCCGTCCATAGCACTTTTCCACCCGTCGAATGAGAGGCACTCATTCCTAAAACTCCGCTTTCCAAATCGATTGCTGTGCTTAGGCTGCCCCGGGTAAAATTATCTACCGGATAACTTTTGTTGGTGCCAAAGCGATGTATGGCAGCTACCACAGATGCCGTCTGGGTTTCATCGTCATAAATCGTGAAGGCGCGTATGGTGTTGGCGGTTCGCGAAAAAATGATAGAGGCATAATCGGCCTGAAAAACATATTCGCTCACGATATAATTATCAAATTTCTTGATTTCCTGATCCAGATCGGCAAAGCTTGATTTTGTATTATTCAGCCATAGCTCGTCATCCAACCATTTGCAAACCAAGATTCCATGCCCGGCATATCCGGCAATGGGTTTGAAAACAATGGCTGTGGTTTCCTTTATCACTTTTTCGATCGCTTTGATGCTGTCGATGGTGTAAAGGTTGGTGTCCTCGGCAACAATTTTTCCCTTTTTTACCAGCGCAAACACGTGTGGCAAAAACTGGCGATGCTTGTGCATGAAGTCGGTAAACAGGTTTTTGTCGGCCAGGATAATCCCGTGGCGTTCGTTCAATCGCGGTGCCTTGTTGTAACGCTGATAATCGCTAAGGTACAAGCCTAAATCGTACTTTACCGGATTGTTTTTGTACAAGATAATCGATTCGCTGGTAAAGCCTTTCAGGTTGGATCGCAGGCGTTTGAAAAAGCCCAGCTTAACCGAGGCCTTCGACTCTTTGTAAACCAGGCCGCCCATAAAAAGCAAAAAGAGCGAAAGCCCTTTGGCTTTGCGGTCGATCATATAAACGATATTTCTTAGATTACGCGCTTTCATTGTCCAATTTCTTTATAGATTTCGAGTACTTCTTCAGCCATTTTATGCCAGGTAAATTCGCTGGCACGTTTGATTCCTTTTTCGATAAGATCGGCCCGGAGCTTATCATCTTTTTGGATTTTAAAAATTCCTTCCACAATTTCTTCGGGCTTAAGCGGATCTACCAGGAAGGCTGCCCCACCCGAAACTTCGGGCATCGAGGCGGCATTGGAGGTAATTACCGGCACTCCGCAAGCCATGCCTTCCAAAATGGGAATGCCAAAACTTTCGCGCATCGAGGGGTACAAAAACACATCGCACTGATTGTAAATGCCTGGTAGTTCGCTGTTGTGGATGTAGCCGGTAAGCTGAATGTGTTCGATCAGGCCGGGGTCGCTGATATCAGAAAGAATTTTTTTCAGTGCTGTCAGGTCGTAGTCGGGCATGAGCAGGGGCAATGGCTCCGCTGCTTGTTTCCGATATATCGAATACGCCCTTAACACACGGGCAGTATTTTTCTTAGGATCGGTATTTCCCAAAAAGAACAGAAACTTATCCGGGAGCTTGTATTTTTCTTTGATTCGCTTTAGCTCATTTTTATCATCAATAACTTTAAAATGTTGGCTTACCCCGTTGTAAACAGCCTGCAAACGGTTTTCGTCCAAAGCAAAAAAATCGCTCATTCGCTTTTTTTCGTAGTTGGAAACCGTGATTACCTTCCTTGCTCCTTTTATTACCCGAGGAACCACATATCGGCGATAGGTGTTGCCCAGCCTTTGATACCAGTTGAAACCCGGAGCAAAGAGCGGGAATTTTTCCATGTAAATCATGTCGTGAACAGTTACCACCAGCGGCATTTCCGCTTTCATAGGAGCAGTGTTGGAGGTGCAGTGAAGCAGGTCGCAGCGGTGCTTTTTGGCCGCCTCGGGCAAGGCGCGTTGCTCCCAAAAGGGGTAGCTTCCGCCTTCAAGTTCGATAATGTTAAAGTTAGCCTTAGCCTTCAGGCAGGCGCGGTCTTCGTCGGGTTTTGCAAAAACAAAATATTCATTTTGGCTATCGATCGTCTGGAGTTCGTTAATCAACTCCAGTGCAACCATATCCATCCCGTGTTTTTTTTGGCGAAACAGCCTTTGTCCTTCAATTCCTATTCTCATGATTCATCAACTCCATGTTTGGTGTATAAAAATGTATTTCCCGAAAAACGTGATTTTATTAGCGAAATTAACATTGGTTTAAGTTGAGATTGTTTTGATGACTTTGGCCGGCACGCCGCCCACCACGGTGTATGGTGGCACATCGCGCGTTACCACCGAACCGACGGCGATTACTGCACCTTTGCCAATGGTAACACCCTTCATTATCACGCAGTTCATGGTAATCCACACATCGTTGTGGATGATGATGGGCTTGTTTACGCCCTCGTTTGAAAAATGATCGCTTACCTTATGAAAGTCGCTGTCGATAATAATGCTGTAGGGAGCAATGCGTACATTTTTTCCAATCTCTACACGGTTGCTCACCGAGATGTGTACGCCGTTAATGCGCGAGTTGTCTCCCACAATGAGCCGGGCTCCGCGATTCACATATATTTTTGAACGATTGATGTTCGACCAAATCCTTACCTCGCTGCCCAGCTTGATGAAGCCCTTGTTGCGTAATATCGGTTTTTTGTTTACGGTGATGAGGCTTCCCCGCTCGTTGCATTTGCGCAAGTACCAACGCGCTTGAATAAGTTTGAAAAGGCCGGAGAGAAGCAAAGTAAAAATCTTGAGCAGTCCGGCTTTTTCGCCGGCAGACTTTAGTTCGTTTCTCTTCTCATCGATGCGTCTTGTGATGCTTTCTAACATAACATTATTACCTTAATCGAATGTTTTTACTTTTTGTATTTGGTTGTCAATGATGCTTTTACTTCCGTCTTTATTAATAACCAATCTGGGATTTCGTTTCACCTTGTGATGCGTCCAATGCCACAGGTAGCCCCGCCAAAATGCTTTGAGCAAATCCATGCGCCTATCCATTAGGTATTTCATGCTGGCTTTGGGAACCGAAAGAAAACTAAAAAATAAAAGACTGGTGAGCTTTTGCAGGCCGGTGGCATTGCGGCGGATGTAAATCAATCGACCCCGATTCATGTAGTAAGCCTTCAGGGGCGAGTTGCGTCCCACGCTCATCGATTCTTTGTGGTAGATTGTAGATTGCCCGCAGTAATAAACCTTGTATCCCGCCCGCTTTATCATTTCGCACCAGTCGTGCTCCTCGTAGTACAGAAAAAAAATGTCGGGCATCAATCCTACTTCCTTCACCACTTTCATAGGTATCATCATGGCTGAACCATGGCCAAGCGAGGTTTCGCGAGTATCATCGTATTGGCCCTCATCAATTTTGAAGGAACCGATTTTTTTTCCGCGACCCGTGGCCAGGTTGATGCCTGTGGAGCCGGCATATTGGATGGTTTTTTGTCCCTCGCTGAAAAAGTAAATGATCTTGGGCGAAATCAGGCCAATTTGTGCATTGGTTTCCATCAGTTCGACCAGTGGTTTCAAAAACCCGGAATCTACCTCGGTATCATTATTCAAAAAGAAAAGATACTTGCCCGAAGATGCTTGTATTCCGAGATTGTTTCCTCCGGCAAAGCCTAAGTTGTCAGGGCTTTGAATGAGAATTACATCCGGATACTCGCGCTTAACTGTGGTGATATCGCCTTTCGTTGAGCCATTGTCAACCACAATGATTTCGATCTTTGGCCACGAAATTTTTTTGAGCGAAGCAATCATGGCCAGGGTAAGATCAGGCTGATTGAAGTTGACCGAAATAACAGACACCAAGGTATGATAGATGCTTGTATTTTTTTTCATTAAGCCACGTTTTTAGTTTCGCTCACACAATTGCTGTCCACATATTTTTTTTCACGAAAAAGCCCTTGACCTTCAATTCCTATTCTCATGTTTTCATCTTTTTTAAATGATTATTCATTCAAGTGTATTATTTCATTTTACTTGCAATATTATTTAAATAAAATCTTCCAGCTTCATTCCCTTGTTTTCATTGAAATGGATGTCCCACCAAATAGTTAAGGTTAAAAGGTTGAAAAGTTTAAAAGCCATACTTTGCTGATGCCAAAACCAGGCATCCCTATTTGTGCATATATTTTCGTATTGATTAAAAAATATCTCCAGATGGTCGCTCTTATAGATTTCCTTACTCAAATTAGAATTTCTGATAATTTGGTAAATCAATTTTCTACGCTCGCCATCATTAAAAAACATTGGCAGCGGGGCAAAGCCGCCTTGTTTTTTCCTTTCGGTTATTTCTCTCGGCAGCTTGGGTTTCAAATACTTTTTGTGCAAATATTTTGATGGGCTGTGGCCTTTTGCTATTTCGTTTACCGTGCCCGGGATCCGCATTTCGCGTGGCAGGCTAAAAACAAAGTCGATACAATCTTTATCCATGTAAGGATAGCTTAACTTTTGGTTGTAAAGCCTGGCCATATTTGAGGCTTTGAAAATAATCAGGTTGCACCCATCGTGTACGAAATCCTTGTAATAAGTATGTGATTTAAATAAATCTTCAAAAGATTTTACCTTGAGTTCGTTTATTTTCAGGAAGTTGGTATTTAATTTTTCTGTTTTTTGTTTTAGTAATTTGCCCAACTCTTTTTCGTTAAACCCGAAGGATGACTGGTTGTCAACATTCAGGATTTTGGCGTTGTGGAAATCTACCTTTGACAGCTTACTGTGGTTGGTCCCCGACAACATAAAAGATAGCAACTTTTGAATATGTTTAATGCCATATTTTGAGGATAGGTAGTGCAAAGCCGCGTGGTGCATCCCGGTACCGTAAACCTGGTCGTTGCCATCGCCGCCAAGTATGAGTTCATTGCTGTGGTTGCTCACCATTTTCATCACGGTATAATTTACCATGAGGCCATTTTCCTGGAATGGAGTTCCCAGCTCCTTTAAAATTACCGGTAGTTCATCAATTTCGCTACCATCAATTAAATAGCTTTTAAACTTTACATCGAAAGTGTCGGCAAGCAATTTGGCAAGCGGCAATTCGGACCATTGGTCATCTTTAAAACCAATTGAATAACCATTGGCACTGCCATCGTAAATATCGCGCAATGCAGCAATGTTGCCGCCCGAATCGTAGCCACCACTCAACAGCAGGGCCACCTTCGATTTACCTTTTATCCTTCGGCCAATGGCTGCTTTGTGCAAGCTTTCCAATTCCTCTGTAGCTTCCTGCTCGGATATTTTTAGAGAACCAAAATTTTTCGTGTATTTATCAAAACTATAGATTAAATGTTTGCTTAACTTTTTATTGGAATAAACGAGGTATTCTCCCGGTAATAATTGGTTAACATCCTTGACCAGGGTTTTTGGAGGAAGTGGCGTACCAATATTTAAAAAGGTTTTAACTCCGCTGTAATCCAGGGCAAAGTCGAAGTTTTTTATCTGTTTAAAACTATCGATAGTATTAGAAAAATACTTTTCGGTATAATACACAGGTAAGCCGGCCCCAACAAGGTCGCGCCCAATAACTACCGTATTTTCATCGATGAACAAATAGGTAAATTCACCGTAAAACGATTCTACTTTTTGAAAGTTATTGTCTGCAAAGGCTTTAATTAAAGCTTCAGCCGGGTTTTTGGTAATTTCAATTTTAAGATCATGGCAAGTTTTATTAAGATCATAAAACTGACCCCAGGCAAAACATGACCTTTTGCCAGAATTGTACGCGTATTCCTGTGCTATTTGAAACAGGTTTGATTTATCAATTTTAGGATTCCCCTCAATTAAGCCGGGTTGGGAATCCTTATCAAAAAAGCCAAAAAATTTAGTTTTCATAGATTTTGTTTTCAAGTGTTTTTCAAATGTAGCTTATTTCTTTTGTTTATCTGCCCCGTGAGCAGTGTGAATAAAAGTTTTGTTGGCTCCTTTAATTTTTAATAATGTGAAAAACATAAGCAGAAACCCGCGCGGAATACCTGCAATGGCATGCAGCAGTTTTCGATTCCAGAATTTTTTTGGTATTGATATGATAATCCCAAAGTTTACCATGAAAAATATAGCTAACCAGTAAGGTGTGAAATAATCGCTTAGGAGAAGTACTGAGATAATTGCAAAAATCCAGGAAATACCGATCAGCAATATGCGGGGAGGCTGTATCTGTTGGAATGATTTGAGAAAATAATCCATATTTCCCTTGAGGAATAAATCACGAAGTGAGGGTAAAAATGATTGTGTAAAATAAACAGCCTGGGCCGAAAGCCACCTTCTTCTTTGGTTGGAAAACGTTTTGGTTTCGCTCACTTTTTCATCATAAATGAGCGCCCTTTCGAGATACTCAATTTTTACTTTATCTCGGGTCAGACGCAACTCGATGTCCTTATCAAACCCTCCAATTGCCTTTACACCTTTCATGAGGTTTTTAAAAAAATTGTATTCAAATGCCATACCTGAGCCGATTAATGCTGAAGATAGCCCCAATACCCTGTGCCCTTTACGGAAAAGATGATTATTAACCTCCTCACTAATCGCATCAAGAATTGCAAGTGTATTGTTAGCATTTTTAGCCACCCGATGCCCCTGAATTACAACAAATCCACACGAGAATGCGTCATTAAATTTATTAAGCAGGTCTGTTTCCATCAAATTATCGGCATCCAGAATGAGTGCAACATCATAATAGTTTTCAGGAAGTTGAGCCATCGTTTTGTTTAAGGCTTTCGATTTGGTGCTTTTGTCAAAGGAAACCTCTATTACTTTAACAGGTAGCGATTTAAGCTTAGCGATGGTTTCGGCTTGAAAAGAATCAGCAATGATCACCACATCATACATTTCGTGTGGATAGTTTTGATGAGTGGCATCTTCAGCCACATCCACAATTACGGCATCTTCTTTATAACCGGGAATCAAAACCGCAAAACGTCGTTGCTTATCATTCATCTTCTTCCGCTGGTGAATTTTAAAATGCCCTGCTATTGCTAAAACAAAAATGTAAGCGGCTGAAAGACCTAAATAAAAGAGCAGGATAAGCTGAATAATGTAGGAGATGAGTAAAAATATTTCCATACTTTCAATTTTTAAACACAGGTTAGATGGGCGGATTTTGAAAAATGCATTTGTTATTTAAGATTTTGATATTCCAAAAGAAAAGATATTTTCCCAAAGCGACCTCAATCCCCCGATTATAATTTACTGAAATAACAGATACCAGCGGTGTGTAACTGTTTGTTTTTTTTTCCATAAATCCCCGTTTTTGGCTCTGTAAAAATAGTAAAATATTCATACAGAATACGAAAAAACAAGACTCCGGGTCGATTTTTTTTTGATTCAAGATTAACGATTGGAGATTTTAGATTGTGCTGAATATCACCAGTATCTTAAATCTTAAATCGTATATTTTTCTAACAGTTACTTTAAAGACAAGCCCTATTTACAAATCCCTCAGTTTAAATCTCGAATTGAAATAGTCGCGTTTGGGATTTTTAATGCCCAATTTATTTTTGTAGGGGCCATCAACGCATTGCACGATCTCCAGGTCGGGGTTGCTGTTTATTTCCACAACCAAAGATCCTGTGGAGCCAATGGCAATGTCCCAGCCCAAAAATCGAAAATATCTAAACTTGATCACGCTGGTTTTTATCAGTGCAATAGTTTCATCCCAGAAGGGGATTTGAAAGCCATCGAATTTGAATTGGGTATCCGGATGATGGCTTAGCTTAGATAAATCGTAGGCTCTTGCATCGCCGCAGATTTTTCCATCGCTAAGGTTTATCAGGCAAAAAATTCCTCCTGCGGAAGCATTGTCGATCTGGTCTTTGTTGCGCCCAATGCGCAGTATGGCCGTATGTATCCGGCATGTGCCATCGTACTCGGTAAATATACGCAGCGTATTAACGGCATGAGGATAAATTTCGCTTAGCTTACTATTTTGTGCGATGCCTTCCTCGGCGATGAAATGTCCTTTTACCTTCATCTGATTTAACAGATTAAGATCTAGAGCTTGCCCGGACTTTAACTCGATAAATTGTTCCTGGTCATTTTTATTAAAAACCCGGATTCCTGCCTCAAGGCTGCCGGAGTTGGGTTTTATGAAAATCTTTTCGCAATTTGCGTCGGTAATTTTTTTTTGTAGTTTCTCCAGGCTGAGCACATCCTGACTCTTATTATAAAATTCGTTGTTATAAATTTCAAATAGCATTTTCGCTTGTGGAATGTTTAAGCTGGCACACATCGCATGGCTTAAACTTTTATCGCGACACAGGGGAGCAAAAGCCCTGGAGCTGCGGGGCAGGTAAATATTTTTGACATAAAAGTAAGGAATGTAGGCTTTGAGCTCCTGCGGGCTAAGGTTTTTATCTTTGCGATACAATTCATAAATAAAATACTGCCAGGGATACTCCCACCAATGCCAGCCCAGCATTAGCATTTCGTAGTATCGGCGAAATATGCTCTTTTTTTCATTGCACCTGCGAAAGACCTCCAGTTCGGGTTTAAACTTTTCTTTTGAGTATTTTCGCTTGGCTAATTGCGAAAAGGATTTCCAAACAAAATAAAAGACCTGCATTGCTGTTTTTTTTATCATTTTACAATTCCTCCATATTGTAATTTGTGTTGTAATACCAGTCTTTTGGGTTTGTAATTTCCAGCTTGGATTTGAGTCCCCCGTGCAGCAACTGGGCTTTTTTTAATGCCGGGCTTCGGTTTATTTCGATTACCCTAAAACCATCGGGTGTGATGGCAATGTCCCAGCCAATAAATTTGATAAAGGCAAATTTCCGGGCCATCACAGGAATAGCTTCCATTATGACATCCCAATGGGGCAAGGCGGTGTTTTTAAACACAAATCCGGTATCGGGATGTTTTGAAAGTTTTTTTAGATAATTCGATATGGCAAATTCCTCAAGTCTTCCACTGTCGAGGTTAATTTTTACCGCAATGCTTTTGCTCGAATTATCGATGTGATCCCCGCCGGTGCCCATGCGCAAAAAGGCCAGTATTAATTTCACTTCCTGACCCTCTGTTTTGGTGAGTATTCTAATGGTGTTTAGCGCGTGGGGATAAATTTCGCTGAGCAAGGGGTGCTGTTCCATCCCCTTTTCGATAAGGTACAAAACATCATTTAGACCTTGCAAAAATCGTGTATCGAATTTTCGCCCTTCATCGTTTACAAAATTATTACCTTCTTTTATAAAGCGTTGTATCCCCATGCCCTGCATGCCATGGGCGGGTTTTATGAAAATGGTTTTCAAGTCAGGTAGTTCAAGTGATTCAAAGGCTTGTGTATCGGAAATCACTTCTTCATAGCCATTGTAAAATCGACCGCCGTGATATTTGAATAAGGTATGCGTGCGTGGTATTTGATAGTAATCGAAAAAAGCATTGGCAATATTTTTTTCATCGGATATTTTGTAATAGACCGGATTGACACGGGGGAAGAAAACAAAGGGAAGGAAATAATAAGGGATAAATTCATTCATCTCATCCATGGTGGCTCGGTAATCGCTGCGATACATGCCATATTCGTAATATTGGGTGGCTCTGCATCCCCAGTATTTTTGCAAGGCTCGCATTTCCTGTTTTATCTGCTGGTCGGGTTTGCGGCTTTCACAGTTGTGAAATAAGGCGAGCGATGTTTTGATGTGCTTATCAATAAGCTGTTGGTTGGCCTTTTCGGTACCTTTCTTCCAAAAGTAATAGATGTATTTTTTAACGGGGATCATTTTTTTGAATATTTATATTACGGATTATTATGCGGGTGAGCTATAAACCAGGGATTGAGCAAGTCTTCTTTGTTGTATTGCAATGAAGTGCCCAGTTTGGCGTCCACAATTTTGCCACGGGCGTACTTGACGATGGCATGGGCAGCGGCGGTATCCCATTCGTAGGTGGGGGCAAAGCGTGGATAAATATCGGCAGCTCCCCGGGCTATGAGGCACATTTTGAGGGAGCTTCCGATAGCTATGGTTTTGCAATGGAGATGTTTTTCCTTTAATTGCTGAATAAAGTTTTCAGTTTCTATATTGCGATGCGAGCGGCTGGCAACCACGAGATAGTTCTTACGATTTTCGCTAAAAGGAAGTTTTATTGCATCGCTCATGTAGTCTTCCTTTCCCAGTTCGGTAAAAGTTTTGGTATAGGAAGCCTGTATTGTTTCGCTGGCAAAGTATAAGCATTTTTCGGCAGGCCAGTACACCACGCCCAAAATCGGGGTGCCGTTTTTAATCAGCGCAATATTTACGGTAAACTCGCCATTGTGTTTCAAAAATTCTTTGGTTCCATCCAGGGGGTCAACCATCCAGAGTTGCTGCCAATTTTGCCGTTCGCCATAAGGGATTGCTTTTCCTTCTTCGCTCAATAACGGGATGCCGGTGGCCGCAAGGTGTTTTGAAATAATCTCATGGGCATCTTTGTCGGCCTGGGTTAGCGGGCTTTGGTCGACCTTGTATTCCGGGCTTAGGCCGGTATCGTACAGTTGCATAATCCTGTCTCCCGCCTCAAGGGCGGCTTTGATAGCAATATCCAATAAGTTATCTGTTTTCGACATTTTGATTTAATTGTTTGTTTTGGATTTGTTTAAACTCTAATTCCTTTTGCAGTCTTTCGCCATTAAAAAGAAAGGTCATCGAAATGTATAGCAGGATTCCGGTAGGCATCTGTCCCAAAACAGAATTCGCATACGAGGCTACCATAATACCAAAGATGCCTGATGCCATTGCAAACAACTTGCTTTGAAGTACCGGGTCGCGAACCCTGAATATGCTAATGTATGAACCCCTTCCAAGGATAAAAAAGAGCATAATAAGGTGGGCTGTTAAACCAACAATACCTTGCTCAGCCCAAATTGCTACATACCAGCTATCGGTGGGAGTATTGGCCAGGAAAGTGTGTGGTGAATACCGCAAACCCCAGTAGCCTGCCGAACCAATGCCACCACCAATAGGGCGGCTGGCGAGATATTGGCGTAACTTGCGTTGATTTTCCAGACGTACCTGCAGGGAGGGATCCTCAGGATTGAAAGCGGTGCGCATTCTTTGAATAGAATAATTGCCACTGCCAATGGAGGTATATTTAAAAAAAATGAACACAGCAATACCCATGATTATACCCAGGGTAATGATCTTGAGGTTGCGTGTAAGAATAAAGTAAACAAAAAATGCGGCGAAGGGAATGGAAATTGCTCCGCGGGTTCCGGAAATGAAAAGACCCCAAAAGCCCATAATAGCAACACCCCCCCAAAATATCCGATCGCTTCTTTTTTTGGTGTTAAAAAACAGGATGGTTGCCAGCGTGCCGGCATGTGCCTGGGCAGCCCCAAACTGGCCTGCATCACTATAAAACGAAAATACTCTGAGCTTACCCCATAGCACGTGGGTACTTGCATTGCCGGCATCCAGCCAGCGTTGTTCCCATGGATCGACACCCAAATAAAGCTGCATGGCTCCTTTGAGCGAAGCCAGGATGGCAAAAACCCCCCAAATCTTTAAAAAAGTATCCAACTGCTTGTTATTACCAAATAAGGTTAAACCCAGGGGTACGATAAGCAGGAGATACATGGATACGCCTCTAACGGCATAAAACCAGGCTGTACGGCTTTGTGCTTCGGGGTTAACCAATTGGAGTAGCGAAAAGCCAAACCATATAAGCACCACCAGCGTTAGCGAATTGGCCGCCGGACTCCAATCGAATTTCTGGAAAAAGTGCTTGAAAAAAATGGCAATATAGGTTAGCACCAGCATCACATCGATGCTCAGGCCAAAGGGTATGCCCGAGATATATTTGGACAGGCCATTAGCGATAAAAGCCAGAACAATTACCCCATACAATCCATACTTGGGAAAACGAAATACCAAATTTACATAAACAATAATAAAGGGCAGCAGGCACAGGGTGATGATAAAGTTTGAACCCGTTTTGAGAAACAGAAGAGCAAAAAGGAAAATTACAACAGTCGCTCCGGCCAACACCATGGGTGTAGCTATTCGATCGCTGCCTGTTTTATAATTAATCGGGTTTGACATGGTTTCCCAAATTCTATGCTTAATGGCGGTTATCGTATCGCACGGCTATTTGATGAGGATTATTTCAAATAAAAACTTTCTCATTCACAACGCCGGTTTATCTTATTTAATCCTGGCGCTAGTGTAAAACTGAAGTTTGAGTGTTTGCCGTAGCAATCGACGTACAATACTCCGCTTTTTTGGTAAAACACCGAGTACATTTTCAATTTCGTTGATTTCGGTGGCATTGAGTATGACCCGCGAGGTTTTTTCCGAAATACGGGTATATAGATCCAGGGCAGCCTGGTCGGCAGTTAGCCATTCTCTGTTGGCCCGTGCCACTATTACCGATAAATCGGCCGACCTTACTATTTCGTGGGGATAGGGATATTTGATTATGCCTGGCAGTTCGATAAAAACATATTTGTAATTGTCGATGGTGTTCATTTCCTGATCCTGTATCAAATCAAAAATATCCCGCTTTTCGATAAAGGTATCATCGGGTTTGTACCAGAGGTTGTCGTTGTTTTGAACAGACTCATGGCTGTCGCTTTGCAGTTTTTGACTCATAACACTGGTCACAAACTGCCCGAAACCTCCATTTTCTTTTGTATTTTCTTCATTGGCGGTAGCATCTTTAATTTCTTCAAGGTCAAAATCCTCGATCTTAAAGTTAAGGTACAAAACATTATCGCCGTTGCTGCGCAAGGTGTTTACCAATTTACCGGCTACATACGATTTGCCTTCCACTTCCTGGGTACTATAAATGATAATTGTTTTTGCCGATTGCAAGTGCGCCTTTTTTTCGGGTGTTTTTAGTGTATCTTTAATTTCCTGGATACACAAGTCGGATAATCGCTGATTGATAAAGGCCAGGTTGTAAGCCCTGTATTTGCTGATGATGCGCGGAAATAAGCCCAAACTTTTCAGCTTTGTAAAGCTCTCGGCTCTTTGGAGTGTTTTTATGGTATTGTCGAAATATTCGGTTACCAATATCAGGAAGGCTACCGCGAGAAAGCCAAAGAGGGCGGCGGCAATCACAATTATTTTTCGTTTGGAAGGGATTGCCGTAATGGGATAAAAAGCCGGATCCAGGGTTTTGATATTCGATGAGAGCTGTTCATTTTGTTGTTTCAGTTTGGCCTCGTTCAAACTTTGCAGTAGCGAAAGATATTCGCGTTCGGCCACGTCTATTTCGCGTTCGATGCGGCTTATGGTTGCACCCAGAGGGGCAAAGAGTTCGTAGTTCTTTTTAAAATCATCCTGACGCACCAGCAGCACACCAAGTCCGGCTTTGGCTTCGGCGAATTTTATCAAATTGTCGAGCCATTCAGCCAGCAGGGTCGAAATCGGGATGCCGTCCAGGGAGTTGTTGAACGAATAGAGCTTGTTCAAATCCTGGTTAAGGTTTGTCTGCAGGATATCAGCTTCAATCTTTAAGCGATCCAATTCATTTTTGCTGGTAGTATCCGGCTCGTTGTATATTTCGTTGATGGTAATTTTTTCGGTTATTTCTACCAGGCGGTTTCGTTTTATCAAAATTTCATCAGTAACACTCTGAATTTGTCCCTGCACCTGGAGTTTGTTTTCCAGATTTTGCAAGGCTTGTTCAGCCCCCGCCAGTTTCATGCGTTCAATCTGTATGTCCGTTTCTATGCCTTCTTTTTTGGATGCGATAAATTTACTTTGTTCGTAGTAGTTGATAATTTGATTGCCCTTATTGAATTCGAGTAGCTTGTTTTCGGCAACATTTAATTTGACCTTGGCCAAATTTACCTGATCGGAAAAATAAGCTACCACGGCATCGGATTGATTTTCTTTCAAAGACTTAAAATTGCGGATAAAGACTTCGGTTAAAAAGTTGAGCGTTTGTAAGGCTACGCCTGGGTCTTGCAATTGATAGGTCATCTCGATGAGGTCGCTGCTTTTTACCCTCGAAACGCTCACCTTGTTGATGGCGCGTATGCTATAGAATTTATGTTCGTAATTCAGGATGTTGTAAACAAAGTTAGTATCAGAGGCATTTTTGTAAGCAATAAATTTTTGTACGGTTTGCTCAAAGGCCAGTTCCCGGGCTATCGGGTCATCCTGAAAAACGGGTTTCACCACCATATCTTTGATGTGCTGAGGAGTAATGCGCTTCAGCGTTATAAAGGATTCTTTGGAGATAATCTGCTTGTCGTACGTGTCGAGCGAGAGTCCCTGAACAATTAGCCGAATGGCTGTTTCGCTCATGGTTTCTCTGGATTTGATCACATTGATAAGGTTGTCAAACGAATTGTTGAAGGTAAAATAATCCATCTTTCCCTTTTGCTCCAGGCTGTAGCCCGAGGCGATACCGGTGTAAATGGTAGTGCTGGTTCTGAATTCTAATGTTGGGTTTTTGGTGAGATAAACCATGAGTAAGGCCAGCAGCACCGGTACCATCACCAAAAGGATGATGTGTTTTTTTATGATATTGATGAACTGAATAATGTCCATGGCCTTAATAAATTTCGTTGAGCAATTTAAATTCCATTCCTACAATCTGCTCGAGCAGCAGGTATTGGCGGTAAAATAACATGCGATCTTGTTTGTAAGAGTATAAGTTTCCCGAGTGGTATTGCGTAAGTCGCGACAGCTCCGAAATAGAAATCTTTCCGTTCAAAAACTCTTTCTCGGCCATCTGCACTTGTATTTGCGAAGTTACCTGGGCTTCGTTTTTTACCTTCAGCAAGTCCTGATGCAGCAGCAGGTTTTGGTAGGTAAAGATCACCTCTTGCTTGGTTTCCTTAATCATTTCTTCGCGGCGTATCAGGTGCGATTCAATTTCGCGCTTGCCCTGATTTACCAGGTTTTTTTGGTTGATAATATCAAAAAGCGGGATTTTTAGATAAACTCCTACATCAAAAAAAGTCTGATTGCCGGTACTCAAAAATTCACTAGGCAGCCCCCCGGCAGTTTCGTTGGTAGTGTAGGAGTAATTATTGCCCCATTTAAAATTGGAGCTAAAACCAAAGTTACTTGTCAGGTTCATCCGGTATTCTTTTAGCTGGTAGCGCGCAAGGCTAATCTGGGCTTCTTCCATGCGGATGATGGGTGCGTTTTTTATAGCCGAATCTATCAATACTTCCAGCGGGGGCAGCTTATCCTGAATGTTATCCACCAGGGGGTCGAAGCGTAATTTCACCTCGCTGTCCTGATTTTCCTGAGCACCCGCTGCATACCCCTGGCACAGCAATATCACAGCAACGAATAGCGTGAAAATGCGCCTGAAAGAGAACTTAATATTTTTAACGCGACTATACATTGCCTCGCTGAATGAATATTTTTAAGGTTCTGAAAATAAGTTTTATATCGCCACTAAAAGAGTTGTTTTCGGCATATTGTGCATCCAGGTCAAAGCGGGTTTCTTCCGACATCTCTCCGCCCTGTCCTCTCAATTCAACCTGCCACAGCCCGGTAAGACCGGCTGCTGCCTTGTATCTTTTCGACACATTTCCGTTGCGTGTAAGCTCGATGGCTTCATCGTAGGGCAGGGGGCGATTGCCCACAATCGACATGTCGCCTTTTAAAACATTGATTAGTTGTGGCAATTCATCAATGCTGGTATTTCGTATAAACTTACCTACTTTGGTGATGCGTGGGTCATTTTCGAGTTTCAAAAAAGCAGCCTTCTGTTTTTTCTTAAGGATTTTCATTCGTTCACAAATCGGGTTGGGCTGTTCGTCCCAATAGGTGATGGGCGAGCAATATTGTCCGGGTGGCAGCTTGGCACATTCCAAGCATTCTTCTTCCACTTCTTTCTTGGCATACTGATTCAGATGGCTGAGTTCTTTCTGCAGTTTGTCGGCTCCCACGCGCATCGAGCGGAACTTGTAAAAGCCAAAAACCTTAAAATTAGCCCCAACACGTCTTGATACATAATAAAACGATCCCCTCGATTCGAGCTTGATTGCTATAATAATCAGCAATAATAATGGCGAGAGCATAATAAGTGCTCCCAGGGCGAGGGTGATATCAAAAAGCCTTTTAATAAAGGGCGTTTTATATTCCTCAACGCGCATTATCTTGTTTCTTTCCTTCAGCTCATCCTTGTGTATTTTGAAAAAAGAAATCCGATTATAAATCCGATCCACATCCAAGGGCGTTTGATAGTAATCATCGATGTTTTGATCGAAGGCTTCCTTAAACATTTCAGGCTCTTCCTGCAGCGAGATTAAAATGAAGGGTATGCCGGCCAGCACATTGCGCTCCTCCAAAAATCGGCGTGCCTCGATCCCATCACTTCCGGGCAGGTGAGTTTCGGCCAGCACGGCATCCACGCTATCGGCGTATTGACGCAGAAAGTTCTCGGCTTCGATGGTAGTGTCTTTTTGTACTAACTCAAATTTATCTGAATTTTCAAAACAATTTAAGGTTTCCGGAGCACTTCCCAGGTAAACTATCGTAAAAACTTCGTGGCCTGACTTATCCATGTTTTCTATGTTCTCCATGTTTGCTATTGAAAATCTTTATACCCGCTTACCTTTTCTTTTATTTTTTTTTCGGCTTCAGCAGTATCATAAGGCTCGGGTAAAAAATCGAGTGCGCCCAGTTTGTAATAGTAGAGTTTTTCGTTGTCTTTTAAGTTGTAGTTGCGGGGGCGTATCTTTGGATTCAGGTTTTTGTCGATCAGGGCAATGAGTTCGTGGGGGTTAAATGGCTTGGTGAGGAAGTCCTGTGCCTTGAGCTGGAAACAGCGAATGCGCTCCTGACTTTCCTCAACCCCCGAGAGCATGATTACCGGTATGTCGCCAAAAAAACCGCTGTTACGGATGTTTTTCAAAAAATCGTAGCCATTCATATTTGGCATTTCTATATCGCAAATAATCAGGTCGGGGAGCTGACGCTTTTTGGTGAGCCAGTAATAGGCATCCTGTCCATCGTGTTGTATTTCAACATCATATTTGTCCCTCAATGTTGTTTTTATGATTAAGCGGATGCTCGGGTCATCATCGATAGCCAATATTTTTTTCATCATCATTTTGTCAATTAAAGCCAATTTAAAAAATAATTAAATAAGTTTTTTTCATTAAAAGTAACAATAAACCCCCGTTTGTTTAGCTTTAATGAATTCCAACAGAGTACAAATTTATTATTCTTTTTGGAAAAATCGGGAAGTAGAAATAATAATTAGGATTCCATTTTTTTCAATGTCTCGGCAATGGTTTCATATCCATAAGTCTGGCCTGCAATTTTTATCTGATAATTGTGATCTTTAAAATGAATCTCTGCCAGTGCTTTGTCCCCTTTATTTGAGGTGTAGCCTTTTCTTGCAAAAGCCCGCCTCAACCATTGCATTTCGATTTCCTGGCCTGTTACATTCACATTTCCAATGTGCGTAGTTTCGTATTCAAAATTTCCGGTATTTAAGTCAAACCTGGTTTTGTCGCGGTCGAATAATTTGGCAAGATGGCCGGCCAGGATCAAGTCTTCGGGGAGGCCTGAACGCATTGGCGAGCCTTTGCCCATCAGCCACAGCTTATCGGCAAATTGTAGTGCCAGGTTCAGGTCGTGTGTCGAAAGCAGCACGGTTTTGTTGTCGTCCCAGGCTGTTTTGCGCAGCAGGTGCATAATCTCTATTTTGCTGGGGAAGTCGAGGAAGGCGGCAGGCTCATCAAGGATTATTATCTGGGTTTGCTGAGCCAGCGATTTGGCGATCATCACTTTTTGTTTTTCGCCATCGCTAAGCTCTGCAAATAAGCGTGTTTGCAGTGCGGAAATCCCGGTTTTATCCAGTGCCTCAACAATAGCCTTTTTGTCCTCGTGGTTCAATTTCCCGAGAAAACCGGTGTAGGGACTTCGCCCGTAAGCCACCATATCAAACACGCGCATTATTCCTGGCTCCATCTGTTCGGTTAGCACCACGCTGATTTTTTTGGCCAGCTCGCCGGCCGAAAAATGGCTTATGCTTTTTTCGCCTAAAATTACCTTGCCATTCAGGCTTTGCTGAAAACCTGCCAGGGTTCTGATCAGCGTGCTCTTGCCTGAGCCATTTGGGCCAAGCATGCAACATATCTCGCCGCTGTTCAGGCTCAGGTCGATGTGGCTTTGCACCACAGTATCGTTGTTTCTGCCATGTTTGTAGCCAATCGCCAAATCCTGGGTTTTTAATATAGCCTTTTTCATCACAGCGATTTTTGGTAGTGCGAACTTTTGAGGATGACCCAAATAACAACCGGAGCACCGATGATGGAGGTGATGGCATTGATGGGCAAGGCTCCATCGAAACCAGGTAGCCGTGCAATAAGATTGCAGAGCAAAGCCAGAGCTATGCCCGAAAGTATGGTGCCAGGTACTACGATTAAGTGGTTGGAACTTTTGAGCAGGTTGCGGCTGAGGTGAGGTATGGCAATGCCCAAAAAGGCAATGGGGCCGCAATAAGCCGTAACGGCAGCTACCAAAATGCCGGCTACCACAATTATTAACAAAGAAACCAGCCGTGTATTTATCCCCAGATTGCTGGCGTAATTATTGCCAAGCAAGAGGGCATTCATGGGTTTGATGAGCAGCACTGCGGCAAATATTCCTAAAATGACGATGGGAATAAAAAATGTTAGTTGCTGCCATGAAACATTGGCAAAGCTCCCCAGACCCCAAATTACAAAGGCCTGCAGGTCGTCTTTAAAACTGTAAAATTGCAAAATGCCCACCACAGCCGAAATTACATAAGCGATCATAATGCCGATGATAAGGATGGTGGTATTGCTGCGATAGCGAGCGGCCAAAAGCATGATGAGCAACAGAACTGCAAAAGCTCCGCCAAAAGCTGCAATCACCACCGAAAAATTACCCGCAATTTGACTTTGTGTTAGAATGCGTACACCAGGTACCGAGGCAAAAAGCATAAGCAAGGCCACGCCCAGGCTGGCTCCCGAGCTTACGCCCAAAACCGAAGGCCCTGCCAGCGGGTTTCTGAACAGCGTTTGCATCATCAGGCCGCTCACACCCAGCGAGGCACCCGCCAAAACCGCCGTGATAGCCTGTGGCAGGCGCGTGTCGATAACGATGCTCTGCCAGGAGGCCGGCTGCGATTCGGCACCGCCCAATATTTTTAGTATTTCGATCAGCGGTATACTCACCGAGCCTAAAACCACATTCATTACAAACAAGACCAAAATGAGAATGGCAATTGCCAGGAATATTAAAGCCATTTTCCTACCTTGTTTTTGATATGTGATTATCGATTCGCTCATTTCATCAAATCGTAATAAACCGGTTTGTGGTCAGGTAAAAGGGAAGGATGAAAAATGTAGATGTAATCGGCGAGGATGACTTGCGGCTTCAGAAACCCTTTTTGGAAAAAGGGTTTTTTAAGCGTGTTGCAGGTGATGATCTGTTTTTCGCGGTAGGCCTTAAAATCGACATAGCGGCTGTCTTCGGCTTCAAGCATGGTGTAGGTAAATTCGTCGGGCGAATAAACCAGAAAACGCCAGTAGTCGGCTTCAAAGCCCCGATGGTAAACCGTTTCGAAGTCAAGCATAAGCCCGCCCGCCGAGGGGTCGTCAGCCCATAGATAGCGGGCACCGGCATCGGCCAGAAATTGCGCCTCATAGCTTTTGCCACCAGCCAGATTCCAAAAGCCGCCATATTGTTTTCCGGTAATTACGCTGGGACGGTTTTCGATATTTACGGTAAGCAGTCGCAGTTGTTCGTATTCTTTTTTGATGGAATCAAAAATTTGGAGTGCCTTCTTCTCTTTTCCGGTGAGTAGCCCAAATAATTTAATCCACTCAGCGCGCCCCAGCGGGTGCGATTCCAGATAATCGCCGATGGGTAAAACCGTTAAACCGGCATTTTCGAGTACCTGAAAACTTTGCCCTTTTTGTGGAGCCACCATCACGATATCCGGAGCCAGGTTGATGAGGGTTTCTATTTTGAAATGCTCGCCCAGCCCGGTTTCGATTATTTGCCCGGATTCCACCAGTCCTTTAAATTCCTGCGAAACCACATATTCGGCATTGCTTACCCCAAGCAGTTTTGGAATATCATCGAGGGCATCGAGGTAGGAGAGCTGCGAAGCCGAAAGGCAGACGATCCGGTTTACCGGCGTTTCGATAATCTTTCCATCGTTAGGGGCAAGTTTGCTTTGACCCGTTTTTATTAGATAAAATCTTTCGCTGGCATGAATCGTATCCTGAGACCCAAAAATCTCAATCATTTTAATTTGATCCACTTCCTTAACCTTAAAGCCCTGCGCTATTTCCGGGTTCGATATCTCAGATTCGATAAAGGTGAATTGCTTTGTTTTTTCTTCGCTATCCAGTTTGCCGGTATTGCACGAAATCATTAAAACCAAGAAGAGTAGAATTAAAAGATTTCTTTGGAGCATCATAGTTTTAGCAAAATTAACTCTGGGTGTTGGATAAAAATGAGTTTTGGTAATGAATAATTGGATTTTTAATCAAAGAGCGTTTCATCGCGTTCAAGCAATAAAATGGAATGCTGGGGAACGATAAAAAACTTTTCGCCCTGAACCATAATTTCCACCGCGCCCTTTTGCATAAAGATTGCCAAATCGCCCACTCTAACTTGCAGCGGGATGTATCGGGTTTTTTCGTCAGCATTTTTCCACGGCTCGTCCATATCATCCCCGGGCAGCGGAATAGGATAGCCCGGGCCGGCTTTGACCACAAAACCGCTTTGCACCTCTTCTTTTTCTTTGTAGCCGGGCGGCAGATACAAGCCTCCCCGCGACTTATTGTTTTGCGACTTCGGCTTTATCAGCACCCGATCGCCAACAACAATCAATTTACTCAAATCCGGACTTGAAGTCATATTTTAATGTTGGATGAATGAATGGACAAAACTATACAATCTTGTGGAATCGGAAGTAATGATGACGGATGATTTGAAACTGCTAAAAAGAAAAAGCACCCAATAATCCAAATATTTGGGTTTCTAAATTTGCCACCGATGTGATTCAGTTTTGCTGATCTTGATTTTTGTACTGTTCATGTCGTGGTCGCTGCACTTTTTATTTTTCGAGGCGACTGGCCAGGCTGCAGGCTGTGTTCATTTTTCTTTTGCAGGGTAGTTTAATTTGTAGGGCAGCTTTTGCTTTAGATGCCCTTTATCCGATCGATAAAAGTTGAAAATGCGCTGCCATCGATATTTCTTGATTTGTTCGACTGTACGATAAGTAATTCATCGCCCACTTCCCTCAGATAAAACTTGAATATATAATCTGCATCTTCAGCTATTCCCGCCTTTCCAAACCTCAAATCAGCCAGAAAAAGTCCGTCTTCGTCCTCGTTAACATGATAAAAACCCGTGGTGAAGCGAATCAGTTTTTTCAAACCTTCATCATCAGCAATAGCCTGCAGCTTGTCATCATTGCGTGGGATGTAAAAAAACTCACTGGGTTTTTCCGCATCAAAGTTTGAATACAATCCCATATAATACCCGGTTTCAGTTTCGGCTATTCCCATCCACAAAAAATTGGTCAGCGGCAAAGGTGATGTCTTATAACTTTCATAATTGATATCCTGCTTGGCAAAGGCATTTTTGAATACAGTGTTCACGTACAGCTTGTTTCCTAAAGTTGCAAAAAGGTAAAGCGACGTTATCAAAACCGTGCTAACAATTAATTTTCTCCTGAGTACCGAAGTCCGCTTAAGAAACATAATTACAAGCAGTGCCAAAATAATTGGGAGGGTATAAAACACATCAACAATAGCGATGGAGCTGAATTCGACCCGATAATCCGAAAAGGGCAAAAAAGCCCCGGTTCCGTAAGTAGTAAAATAATCTAAGATCGGATGCGTAAACGCCGCCCAGAATATCAGATTCATCCATTCAAACTTTGTAACAGGCATTTTCTTTCGATGAATTTGATACGCTAACCATCCCAAAAGGGGAGCCAGTAGAAAAGCAAAAACCAGTGCATGGCTAAAGCCCCGGTGTACAAACAGGCCGTCCACTACGTTAAAAAAAGGGGCGATCAAAACATCCAAATCGGGAATTAATCCGCCAATGGCTCCCCACATAATCGCTTTGTTGCCGGCCTTTTTTCCTAACACCACCTCGCCTACTGCTGCTCCTAATACTACTTGTGTTACTATATCCACGACACTTAAATTTTCAAATTACCAGAATGATTTTATATAAACTAATCTTGATTTAGTTTTTACAACTAATTGGTCAGAATACAAAAATCAAGTAGAATTGTTCATCTAAATTGCTTAAGGGTTTTCTTATAAAGCAATAAAAGAGTTCTTTATTAAATCTTTTGTAAAGTTTATTTGAATAGCTTGCACTTTTGTCTCCGTTTTTGTATCCAGCATCGTTTTGATTGCCTTCAAAAATGAAACATCATCAATTTCAGCAATCCGATTTATTAAGGTGTGTTTTAATTCTATTGCAGTCATTTTTAAACTATTTTGCACAAAAATACAAAATTAATAGGATGTCAATCCACTTGACTTTCTTCGATGAAGGGTACATGGGATACCCTTACTTCGCCGGCTCGATGTGGATGGTGGTGGTGATGTCGTGATCTTTGCGGATTTGCTTTTCTATGCGGTCGGCCAGGTCGTGGGCTTCGTCCACTTTCATGTCGCGGGGCAGCTTAATGTGGAAGGTCAATTCTTTGTGGTGGCCGTAGCTGTGCAGATGGATGTGATGGATATGCAGGTCGAGGGGCGTAATTTTATACGATAACCAATCGAAATAAAAACATCGAGCTTATAAAAATTAGTTGAATATTGTTATCCGTCAGAAGCAGTTGTCAAGTAATCCTTTACAACTGAAATTTCATCCAATTCGTCCTCTTTAAGTATATTGCGAATGTGTAGGCTTACATTTTGTTTTGTGGTTTGAAAAAGTTCAACCATCTGTTTTTGGCTTAACCAAACGTTTTCCTCTTCCAAATGCACATCGATTTTGGTTTACCCGGCTTCGGTTTGGTAGAATAGTATTTATGAATTTGCCATATTTATTTCATTAACTCATCCAGTATTCTGGTTTTGGTTTCATACTCCCTCTACAATTTTAATTTCTTCCTCACTCAAACCATACAATTCATAAACCATTTGGTCGATTTCCTTGTCGGTTTTTTCTATTTCGGATTTTAATGTTTTGGCTTTCTCTGCTTCTTGTATAAAAAAATCTTCCCACTCTGCTTCCTGAGATAAAGCGAGTTTAATTTTCTTTTTAGCCAATTCCTTAATAAAATCAGTGTAGGAAAGCAAGTACCATTCTTGCAACTTTTTGGATAAGGTCTCCAACTCAAATTTACGCAGCAGGCTGCGTTGAAATTTTAAAGATAGCGTTTGCAAACTTGTCGTGAGCTTAGCACGCTCCTTTGCATGGTTGCCCAGTGTTGAAGTTTGTTTTTCGTTTGTATATGGAACAGGAAAATGCTCGAAATACACTTTGCGGATTTCACGTGTACCTCCTTGCAATTCGGGGCAGTTGTGCCAAATCCACAGTTTTGCCAAGGATGAATTGAACACGGCTGTGAGAAATGGTAGAGACACGGAATCGTTTTGGGCTGTTAATATAAAACTTTTGTCATTGCCTAACATCCCGCTTTCATCGTAAATAAACGGAAACACTGAAGTCATGTTGGGATACATGATTTTTGGTTTATCAAAGTGCTCATAATATTTGATGCTATCTTGGGTTTCGAACCATTTTCCATTTGTTTTTTTACGAGAACCCTTTTCACCAGTCTGCTTCAATCGTTCATATCCAAAAGAAAGTAAATGACTTTTAATTGCAGGATAATTCTCAATATCCAGCTTTAGAGATGGAAAAGTTTCAATTAAATATTCAAAATCAGAAATGCCATAAGCAGTTAAATCCCTGCCACGTATCATCGGTTTAATAATTTCAGCACTTCTGGCATCGGCAGCAATTAGTTTTTGACGTGTTTGTTCATCAATAAAAAAGGCATCGTTAAAACCTGTTTTTATTCCATAATTAATAGATATTGGCAAATCTTTTAATGCTGTGCCGTGTAATTTCATTTGTTCCAACTTGAAGAAATCGCTATACGGCTGAATACTCCACTCGCTTTCGCCAAACCTGGAAGCCGGGTAATCGTAAATATTATCTCGTATTTCACTAAGGAAATCGCCTTGGTAGGTTTTTTTGTTGAGCGACAAAACTTTTACATTTTCGTAAGGCCCGCTTTTTTCAACTACAAATATGCAAACATAAGTGGTGGCCTCTGCGAAAAATTGAATATCGCCAAAGTTTATAATTTGTCTTAAACCCGTTTTCGAAAGGAATTTCCGAAGCGGTTTACCATAAGCCACCAACATCCATTTGTTGGGCATGATAAACGAAAGTAATCCGCCATTTTTTAGGAGTTTGTAGCCACGCTCTGTAAAAAGACAATACAGGTCGGCCCCTTTATGGAATGTTTCATAAGCACATTTGGAAAGGGTATCACTCATATCACCCAAAGCCTGGAGCTGTACATACGGAGGATTTCCAATTACTACATCAAAACCTCCGGTGTATTCGGTGCGAAAAGCGTGTTGGCGGGTACAGCACATTTGTTTTGTTAGTGCTTGCAGTTTTTTGTTTTCGGGTAGTTTGTGTTTTTGGCGGTTGTTGTTTATGTATGCAACGGTATTGTTGAACTGCTCATCAGATGTTATTTCTTTTTTGTCGGCATTTGCAGCCCATAGGTGGAACTGTGTTTTTCCCCTGTGCGGTATAGCATGCTCCACCGTGCTATCCCCTGCTCCGACACCGTGGGGAGCATGCTCCCCTGTTTCCTGAATAGTTCTCCCCATGGCTATGTTGCAGGCTCGCGCCGACATGGATTTTAGCTTCTGTACTGTTTTGTGTAGTTCTTCCTCCTCGCATACCAGAAGGATGTGTGCATGGTCGCCGCAAATATTATAGGCTACAACATTCAGCTTGTCTTTTTCTACAATTTCTGCAATTGTTTCTGTTACGATTATCTCTTCTTTCTCGCTTAGCCAAACAGGTTCTCCCAATTTTACATGGTTGTCGAACATGCGTTGCGAATATCGCGAATTATGTGTGGCTGTGGTTATGTGCCATCCTTTTTTCTTTTTCTTACGGAATATTTCAGGGAATTCGTTTTGCCAATTAAAAGCTTTTTCCCCGGCTACTTCGGGATTGTCAATTAGCGAGTTTCCACATTTTATATTGTTGCTGAGTGTGTTTAGTTTTCTTCCTTTTTGCGCGGTGCGCAGCCAAAGCGAAAGTTTTGCAATTTCAACCGATTCTTCGTTTAGGTCAACACCGTAAATGTTTTTTTCAAGAATGTCGGTGGTAATATCGGAGAAAATAATTGCTCCGCCCAAAAGTTGTTCACGCAACTCATCAATTTTTCGGTGTTCGTTTATCAGGAATTCTAATGCCTGATTTAAAAACGCCCCCGAACCACAAGCCGGGTCAAGAATAGTTAAACCTAACAACCAATTTCGGTAATCGTCCAATTTTTTGTCTAACGATTTTACCAGTTCTTTTTTCCGGTTTTTCCTGCCCTTTGCATATTCTTCGTCAATAATTTTTAATTCAGTTCGTTTTTCCTGGCATAGTTTTCCAACCGTATTTTCAACAATGTATTTGGTAATGTATTTTGGCGTGTAAAAAATGCCGTCTTTTTTACGTTTGGATATTGCGTGGGGAGCATGCTCCCCTTTTGTGTTTGGGGTATCTGTCAGGTGCGGCGGAGCATGCTCCGCCGTCCTGGCTATATATGCTTGCACATTTTCTATCTCCCCCAGCGAGTGTTCAAAAATATGCCCGAGAATATTTACGTCCACATCGGTTTCAAAATCGTAATTACTCAAACGCACTGTGTGTTCGTGCAAAATATCATCGTCAATAATAATATTGTCTAAAATTTCGTCAGGTTTAAAAAGCCCGCCATTGTATGCGTAAATGTCATATTTCTTGCCTTTAAAGCCTGTGTTCATGTAGCCGAAATATTTTTTAAAACGGGTGTACAATGGGAAATATTCGTCGAGGTCTTCTTTTAAAGTTGTCCACTGTTTAACAATTTCGCTGATTGAATTTGGCGGAAGTAAAAGCCGGTCTTCGGCAAAAAAGATAAATAAGAAACGGTCGAGCAGTTTTTGCGTTTTTTTGAAAAGTAAAAGTTTATCGGTTTCAGGATTATTTTTTACAAGATTATTGTAAATCGCCTCACGGAATTTTGAATAATCAGCGTACAATTTTTTGGTAATATTTTCTTCCTGTAAAACCGAAGATTCCTTTATTTTTAAAGGTAAATCGTTTAATAAATTATCTTTTGCCAAACAAAGCCAAAGCAACGAAAACTGTTCTTTTGAAAGATTGAACAAATCAAAATCGACGTGGTCAACGGCATTTTGAATGTAAAATCGAAGTTTCTCAAAATTTGAAGTTATTACATATTTACATTTCGGATGATGGTTTTTGTACCCGAATGCTTGAGTTTCAATTTTATCTAAATCAGTGGTGTCCGTTCCTTTTAATTCAATAACTGCGGAAACGTGCAGGGGAGCATGCTCCCCTGCACGTTTTAATATTGCACCGTCAGCTTTTTTGTTGTTCGCTATGTTTTTTAATTCGGTGGTCAGGTTGAAATTAGCGTGCGGATTTAAAGTGTATCCCAAAATCGAAACAAATAATTCTCTTAAAAATCCTTCCTGAAATTGTTCTTCTTTTGAATTTCTTATGTTTTCCTGAATTTCTGAATCACCAAAATATTCTTGAAAATCAGCATATTTCTTATCGATTAAAGTCGAATCAAGGTCATTTAAATATTTCTTTTCAACTGATTTTTGGAACAGGCTCATATTTTGGTATTCTCCTTCAGCTTATTTTCTATTTCTATGTTAGATTTCATGGTTCAAATTTACTATATTTTATTTCATCGTGTAAACGTTTTTAAATTAGCATTTCATCCATTTGGTAACAGCTAACACCTCTACTTCGCCGGCTCGATGTGGATGGTTGTGATCATGCCGTGATCGGTGCGGATTTGTTTTTCTATGCGGTCGGCCAGGTCGTGGGCTGCGTCCACCTGCATGTCGCGGGGCAGCTTAATGTGGAAGGTTAATTCTTTGTGGTGGCCGTAGCTGTGCAGATGGATGTGGTGGATGTGCAGGTCGAGGGGCGTAACTTTTTGGGCGCATTGCTCCAGCTTTGTTTTGAGTGCCGGGTCGGGAGCCTCGCCCAGCAGATGGCTAATGGTGTCGCGCAGAATTTCGTAGGCAGCCAGCAAAATCATCAAGGCCACGATTATTCCCAGCACGCCGTCCACCCACCAGTAATATCGGCCTACAAAAATCCCCACCAGTATCAGCAGTGAGGAGGCTGCATCGGTCCGGTGGTGAATGCCATCGGCACGCAGGGTGTTGGAGCCTGTTTTGCGGGCAGCCCAAAAGGCATATTGCGCCAGGGCTTCCTTAAAGATAACCGAGGCAATAGTTACAACAATTGCAATTGTGCCAAATATGGCTTCCTCGTGGTGGATGAGCTTGGCAATGGATTCGGTGATAAACTCGTAGGCCACGAAGCCCAACAGAGCCGCGATAAGGATGGAGGCGATAAGCTCGGCGCGGCCATGGCCGAAGGGATGTTCTTTGTCGGGAGGCTTGCCGGCCACCTTGGTACCCACAATTACAAACAGGGAACTCAACGAATCGGAAAGCGTGTGCCAGGCATCGGCTACAATGGCCACGGAACCCGTAACCACACCGGCCCAGTATTTTAGCCCAAACAAAAGGATGTTTATTACTATCGAGACCCAGCCTTCGGTGTAGGCCAGTTTCTGCTTTTGAGCAGCCGTATTATTTCTTTCATCTTGTGTCAAAACGTTTTCTTTTGAGCTACAAATGTAAGCACACTTGCCGGGATTCTAACAAAGCCATGAAATTTGTAAAGTGTCTGAATAAAAAAAACAGTCCCGCCGACAAGCGATGGGACTGTTTTGAATTGCCACAGCTTTTAAGCTGTGGAAAATGTATTTAATTTTCTACTCCGCCTTTTTGCCACGCCTGTGGCGTGGCAAAAAGGCGGAGAGATGTTTGTAGTTCAAGTAAACCCCGGGTTGAAACCCGGGGCAATTCAAGTCTTGAATATTACTCGATAGAATTTCCGGGGTTTGAGCTTAGCCCAAAATCCCGGTAGTCTTGCGCATAAATTGTACGCGCTCGAACTCGGCATGGTTTTCCTGCCCGAAGTTGATCTTTCCCTTGATCTGATCGAAGCTGCCCACGTTATTCTTTTTCATCCATGCTTCCAGTTCAGCAATTATCTCCTTAAGATAGGGGATGCCTTTTTTGTACAGCACCGAACAGACGGCAATGGCATCTGCACCAGCCATAATTTGTTTTATTACAGCCTGGTAGTCGTGAATGCCAGTACTGGCAGCAATATCACACTTTACCTTGCCCGACAGCAGCCCAATCCAGCGCAGCGATTGCGTCATTTCGGAAGGCTCGCTCAGGTAGTTGTCGTAAAATACTGTTCCCTTGTCGATGTTGATATCGGGACGGAAGAAACGGTTGAACAATACAATGCCATCCACACCTGCGGCATCGAGTTGCGAAACCATGCCCGAAATATTGGTAAAACAGGGTCCCAACTTTACACTTACCGGAATGCTGACTTCTGCTTTTACAGCTTTTAGAATTTCGATGTAAAGGTTTTCGATGTCCTTGCTCTCCACATTTTCATCAAAGGGGAAGATGGCGATATTCAATTCGATGGCATCGGCACCGGCTGCTTCCAAATCTTTGGCAAAGGCTGGCCACTCCTGCGAAGTGGTGCAGTTAACGCTGGCAATTATCGGGATGTCGGCGTTGGCTTTAACTTTTTTGATAAGATTGAAGTACTCGTTAACGCCATGCTCTTTCGAAATTTTTTTAACAAAGTTGGTAGCCTCGGGATACCAAAAATACATTTCGTTATTTTTGAGTTTTTCCTCGATGTCGGTGATGATCTGCTCTTCAAAAAGGGATTTAAGAACCACCGCTCCTGCGCCATTTTCAACGCACTCCATCACCTTTTCGTACGAGCCGGTTAGGCGCGAACTACTGACAATGATGGGGTTTTTTAGTTCTAGTCCCAAATATTTGGTCTTTGTATTCATAAGTTCTTGTTTTTTGTATTAAAAAATAAAATTACTGATGATCGAATAAAAGCTGTGGATTTTGGAGCAAGGGTTTCATATATTCAAAAGCCAGCGCGAAATTGGCCTTTGCCTCCAGAGTCATCTTTTCCATAAACTCCCATTGATAACCTTTGATATGTAGTAAAAAAGATTTGGGCGTTTTGTCGTAAATATCATTACACAAATGAACCACATAAGAAGCGGAAACCGAGTGCATCGAGAATTCCACTTTTGCATCAGGCTTGATTTGCTCAAGCACAAAATCCTGGATATCCTCGGTTGAAGCATCTACGAAAACCACGATGTCTTTGTCCGAAATTTCGGCGGCATCCTCAATGTTGAGCTGATAATTGGAGTCGAAGGCAATATTTGTTAATCCCTGTTTTTCGACCCACTCCTTTGCCGTATCCACAAAAAGGTTACCCAGGCCATCATCCTGACGACCCGGGTTTCCATATCCATAAATTAATATTTTGCTCGTCTGTTTCAATTACGAACGTTTTTTGTCGATCAGATTATTCATGCTGTCGAAGAGCGTAATTTCCAGGGGCATCTGTCCCAGTGCGTGTGTGGCGCAGCTCAGGCAGGGGTCGTAGGCGCGGATAGCCACCTCAACGGCGTTCATCATTCCTTCGGTAATTACCTTTTGTCCGTTCATATACGCTTTGGCAACACTGTTTACGGCGCGGTTCATCGGCTCGTTGTTGTTGGTGGTCGAAACGATAAGGTTGGCCATTTCGATCTGGTCCCGGTCGTTGATGCGATAGTGGTGGAATAGCGTTCCACGTGGTGCTTCAATCAATCCAACCCCTTCGTTTACCTTTTTGCCTTTGATTACCAAATCATCTTTTTGCAGGTCGGGATCGTTCAGCAGCTCGCGCATCATCTCGGCCGAGTGCAAGGTCTCGATCAGGCGAGCCCAGTGCATGTGCATTGACATGTTGTTGGGTTTGCCGTTGGTGTAGTTTCTAAATATTTCAAATTCCTTCTGTGCCAGGGGCGTAGGAATAAAATCGGCGGTGTTGCAGCGTGCAAGCGGACCTACACGATACCAGCCTTCTTCCTTGCCGAGGTGCATCAGGTAGGGGAATTTCATATAACTCCAGTTACGTACTTCTTCATCGATGTATTTGAGGTAGTCCTGATAATCCACATCGTCGAGGATGCGTTTACCATCGGCATCTATCGCACGCAGCACGCCATGATAAAGATCCATGGCACCATCTTTACGCACCAGGCTCAGGTGGCTGGAGGGGAAGGTGGCAAAACCATCGATGAAATCTTTGTTGGCTTTGTGATATCCTTTAAAGAAATTAACGGCATCCAGTGCCCACGACACCATCTTGTCGGCGTTGAGCGGATCTGCACCTTTAAGGAAGGAGTCGCGCTCTTCGATACTCAGGTTTTTGTTTATCCCGCCAGGGATCGCACCCGTACCGTGGATTTTCTTGCCTGCGGTAGCTTTTATTATTTCCTGGCCAAACTTGCGCATCATCACGCCTTGCACGGCCAAATCCTTATGCTTGAGAGCTACGCCAATCACGTTACGTATTAGCGGGTCGCCATCCACGCCAAAGAGCAGGTCGGGCGATGCCAGGTGGAAGAAGTGCAGGGCGTGCGATTGGAACATCTGGCCGTAGTGCATCAGGCGGCGCATTTTTTCGCCTGTTGGCGTAAGTCCGTCGCCGGTGCCGGCACCCACAATTACATCGAGGGCTTTGGCAGCAGCCAGGTGATGGCTCACCGGGCAAATACCACAGAGGCGTTGTACCAGCACAGGTGCTTCCCAGTAAGGTCGTCCCTGTACAAAACGCTCGAAGCCGCGAAACTCCACAATGTGAAGCCGCGTTTGATTTACATTTCCTTTATCATCCAGATGAATGGTAACCTTTCCATGTCCTTCAACACGGGTTACTGGTTCTATTGTTATCTTTTGTCCCATTGTTATTTCGTTTTATCGTTAATCGAATTTTACTACTTCGTAAGGCAGTTTCATCTCATCGCCGGTTACCAGTGCAACCAGGGCATTCCATATCAGGTCGGCACTTGGTGGGCAGCCGGGCAGATAATAGTCAATTTTTACAATTTCGTGGCAGGGATAAACCTTGTCCAAAAGCATAGGCAGTTCGTCATCGTTGGGGATAATTCCGGTGGGGTTGTTCCTTACCGATGGGCCGTTTAGGTAGGCTTCGTCCAGGCATTCCTTGATGGGGATTCCATTGCGCAAAGCTGGCAGCCCACCCATGATGGCACATTCGCCCAGCGAAACCAGTATTTTACAGTGCTTACGGAAATCTTTCAGCACGTGAATGTTTTCGCTATTGCAGCATCCGCCTTCTATCAGGCCTATGTCGCATTGCTTGGTAAATGTTTTGATATCGTCGATGGGCGATTTATTGAATTCAACCAGCTCGATCAGATCCAGGATACGCTCGTCGATGTCGAGCAGCGACATGTGGCAGCCGAAGCATCCTGCAAGTGAAGTGGTGGCAACGATTGGTTTACTCATAATATATATCTCCTATTTTTATTTTTTTTCTATTTCACTACCTATCACCTCTTTATCGTATTTGCGTTTGCCAATGGGCACCTGATAGCCTTTTTCGCGGGGCAAAATAGCACCTACAGGGCAAATATCGATGGCCTTCTGAGCCAGCTCATCGGTAAACTTGTCGCCAAGTTCGGGGTCGATGATGATTTCGAGTTTAAGACCTCTGCGCTTAAAAGCAAACATGTTTTTACCATCTTCGGTTTTTATCGCACGGATGCATCGCTTGCAAAGAATGCAGCGGTTGTGATCCTTGATGATTTTCGGGTTGGAAGCATCCACCTCTTTGTTGGGAAACAAATAGGGGAAGCGGGGAACCATCATCTGGAAACGGTAGGCCAATGCCTGGAGTTCGCAGTTGCCACTCTTTTCGCACGAGGGGCAAAAATGGTTGCCTTCCACAAATAAGACCTCTATAATCGCTTTGCGTATTTCGTTGATCTCCGGTGTGTCGTTCACAATTTCCATCCCATCGGCTACAGGTGTGGTACATGCCGACATGGGTCGTCCGTTGACCATAACGGTGCATATACGGCACGAGCCACGGGGCTTCACGCCACGAATGTTGCACAAGGTGGGAATATAAATGTTGTTCTCGCGGGCAGCTTCAACAATGTAAATGCCTTGCTCAGCCATACATTCCACACCGTCGATTTTAAATTTAACTAATGTGCTCATATTATTTATTTTATAATTTTTCGGTAAGTGAATATAATTAGTTGAGATTGGGTACGCGTCCGGCGGCTTCGCATGAGGCACGCACTGCTTCGGCCATATCAAATTCGCTGTCGTAATCCTTGTCTTTCTGTATTTTTTCATCGTAGAGATGACGGAAGTTTTTAATACTCGTAAGGATGGGATTACCGGCGGTTTGGCCTAAGCCACAGCGGCTTACTTTCAGTATTTTGCCCCATTGTTCCAAATCGGCAATGTCCTGTTCGATACCCCGGGCATCGAGGATTTTTTCCAGCTTCAGCTTCATCAAATAAGGCAGGTTGCGGCATGTGGAGCATGAGCCGCACGATTCTTCGATAAAGAACTCGGTGAAGTTGAGCACCACATCGGTAAGCAAATCGCGGCTGTCGTCGAAAATTATAAGTGATCCACCTGTGGCCAGGTCGGCAAAACACAGGGTGCGGTCAAATTCGTCCGGGCCAATCAACGAACCCGAGGGGCCTCCTACCTGAACGGCCTGGATGCGGTTCTCATCGGTACCTACCATTTCGAGCATATCGCGGACTGAGAAACCCCATTCTACTTCGTAAACGCCGGGATACTTGCAGTCGCCCGAGATACTCAGCAATTTGGTTCCGGTCGAATCTTTGGTTCCAAACTGGTGGTACCAGTCGCCACCGTTGAGCAGCACTTTTACCGCACTACACAGGGTTTCCACATTGTTGACCACTGTTGGCTTATCGTGATAGCCTTTTTCTACCGGGAATGGCGGACGGTCGCGAGGCTCGCCGCGTTTTCCTTCGGCTGACTCGATCAATGCCGATTCTTCGCCGCAAACGTAGGCTCCGGCACCAAACTGCAAGCGGATATCAAAGTCGAAACCCTTGATGCCGCCGATGTTTTTGCCCAGCAAATTGCGGTCGCGGGCACCTTGAAGCAGGTTTTCGAGGTATTTTTTTAGATAGGTATATTCATGGCGGATGTACACGATGCCTTCGTCGGCACCCACGGCATAAGCAGCGATAACCATGCCCTCGAACAGGAGCTTGGGACGTTCGGTAAGGATAACCCTGTCCTTGAAAGTTCCGGGTTCGCCTTCGTCTGCATTACAGAAAATGTATTTTTTCTCGCCTTTGGCCTTGCGGCAGAATTCCCATTTCAAACCTGTGGGGAAGCCGGCACCGCCACGTCCGCGGATATTCGATTTCTTCACTTCTTCGATTACTTGCTCGGGGCTCATCTCCGGGAGTTTTTTCCAGATTACAATGCCCGGAGTGTAGTCTTCTGAGAGGATTGGTCCTTTTTTGCGGATGTTGTTTTGTACCACCGATTTGATAAGCTCGTTGCGGTTTTCGCCATCACCGTAAGAGGCCGAATACATTTCTTCGATGGGCTTACCATCTTTGATATCGCGCAAAATTTCCTTCACCCTGAAAGGAGTAAGGTTGGTAAAAACACGGCCATTAATCAGTGCGGCAGGTTCCTGGTCATTCATCCCGATACATGCGGTATCGAAAAGGCCAATCATCCCGTCGGGAGTAACTTCGCCGAACTTAATGCCGGTTTCTTTTTCGAGGGTTTGTTTTACCTTTTGGCGGCCCATCATGTTGGCCACGGCACTATCGTTGAGGTAGATAGCATATTTTCCGGTGTAGGTGTCCGAAAAAAAGTGGTAAAACGACATGGTTTGCTCAACGTCGGCATGGGAAATATCCAGACCCGAAGCAATCGCTGAGATTGTTTCTTTGGGAATGTAACCCTGCTCGGATTGAACATCAATAAGGATATCCATCAACCGGGTTTTATCCTTATTGTACTTTTTGATGATGTTCTGTACGCTTGTTGCCATAAAATTTTTATTGTTTAGTGTTGATAAACTCTTAATGCTGTAAATCAATCCCTTTGATTTATGATGTAAGCACTGACGTTTGATTATCAGAGTTGTTAATCCGTTAACAACGCAAATCTACTCCGAAATATTAAGCGCACAAATGAACGCTTCAATTTAGAAGTGTTTTAAATTGCCAGGGACGTGTAATTAGTTGATATTAAATAAGATAAAAAGGAATTTAGAATTGATATAAATTTACTGCTGTGAAATGTTTTATTTTGCAAAATGAAAATGTGGGGTTTGATGGCATGGATTAATAAAGTACGTAAAATGCTTTTTAGCGTTTGTTGATGAACACGCGCTAATTTGGGTCTGTCCATAAAGTCGATTATTTTTTGATTTAAGATTGACGATTAATGCCGAGCTAAGCTCGTGCATCCTCGAAAAGAAATTAAAATTAAAAACTTTCGACTTTTCGGGACGATCGGAGATTTTAGATTGGCTTGAATATCACCAACATCTTAAATCTAAAATCTCAAATCGTATATTTTTCTAATTGTTATTTTAAAGACGGACACTAACTAGTGTCTGTCCATAAAGTCTGGTGTTTGCTCTAGAAAGTTCAAATTCAAGGCGTGTGAAAAATTCAAACCGCAGAATACTAGAGTATTTGAGGATTTGGATTTTGAGCAACAACGCAGAAGTTGGACTTTATAGACGAACACTAACTAGAAATCCATATTTAAAAAATCAAAGACATGAGGTATTTTATCGAACTGGCATACAATGGAGGAGCTTACCATGGATGGCAAAGGCAAGATGGAGCCATCAGCGTGCAGGAAGTACTCGAAACCGGATTGAAGTACAAAATGGGGCAGGAGGGAGGCCTTACCGGATGCGGTCGTACCGATACCGGCGTGCATGCCCGCCAATTTTTTGCCCACTTCGATCATTCTCGGGAATTTCAAAATCAGGAATTGGAGGCTTTCACCGAAGCACTTAACAGGTTTCTGCCCAAAGACATTACCCTTTACCGGATTTTCAAAGTCAACGATTCGGCACATGCCCGTTTCGATGCCCGGGCTCGCACCTACAAATACTATATCAATCAACAAAAAAATCCCTTTACCACGAATTTAGGATGGAATTATCATGTGGATTTTAATTTAGAAAAGATGAATGCTGCGGCAGCCATTTTAAAAACCTATACCGATTTCACGAGTTTTGCCAAGCTGCATACCGATGTTAAAACCAACAACTGCAAGGTAAGCGAAGCCTGGTGGGAGCAAAGTGGCGGCCAGATGATTTTTACCATTACTGCCGACCGTTTTTTGCGCAACATGGTGCGGGCTGTGGTGGGCACATTGGTACAGGTGGGTCGAGAAAAAATTACTATCGATGATTTGCATGCGATCATCCAAAGCAAAAATCGTAGCAAAGCCGGGATGTCGGTTGCGGCCGCAGGATTGTTTTTGCATAAGGTGGTTTATGATTGGGACAAGATATTAGACCTTGGTATAAAAAGTAGTTTTTTAATCCTGTGATTTTTTTTAAAAATGAAACTCCTTGTCAGGTAATAATTTTTAAAGCTTCTATGTCTGTCAGTGGATTAAATCGTGTCTGTCCATAAAGTCGTAGTTTTTGAATTGCCCCGGGTTTTAACCCGGGGAAAAATGAGTTTGAAACTGTCCGCCCCGCGATTTCGCCACGCCCGCGGCGTGGCGAAATCGCGGGGGATTTTCACCTTAGCCATTAAATCCTCGCCCTAAAGGGCAAGGCAATTCATAATTCAAATACCTTACTAAAAACTAAAAAGACAGGCACTATATAGTGCTTACTGAAAAACTAAAGATGACAATATCTTGGTGCTCTGCACCCTGCGGTGTCCGTAAATCTTTTTGCTACAAATGCCGATTACTGATCGTGCATGCTCGCCTTTATAGGCGGCATATTACGTGGCTCTGCCGCTTTAGATGAAGTATTTGCCAAGCAAGGTTGAATCAAAAGAACATTATGAGGTGCAGCTCCAAAAAAACGGGGCAGGCGCACCGTAATATTAAATGCAAGTGTTATTAAATAATTGTACAAAAAGCCTTTTATCAATGCACAAAACTATATATGCAATGGGTTAAAAGCCAAGTTATTATAAATTTTTCAACTGTCCCAAAACAGAAAGCTCCAAATTTAAAACATCACAAAAAAAATACCTACAACCTCATTCTAAGCCTGGAAACGTAAAACTTGCCCCAGCATTCAAACAAATATAATAGGTTTTACCCGCTTGCAAATTCGTGAGTGTGTAAATGTTCATTTCCGGCCAATAAATACGGGTGCCGGCTACTTCCGTGATCACCATTATTTTTCCGGCCAGTACATCAGCCAGTTCATCCACAGGCAAGGCTTCTTTTTGCAAAACCGGGAAATAATTCCATCCGGCAGCTAAGTTTAAATCGCGTTCCGGCTTAAGTATTCCGGGGATATTGAGACTTGCGCTTTCGTTCATTTTTATTATGTACCCCCGTTCATCATCCCAAAAGTCCAGGGTGTTGATGTTGTTGGCCGGCCAGTAAACTCCTTGTTCGCCAATGAGTATTTCCAGTTGATTAGCAAGGCCTGCAAAGATATCATCGAAGGCTGGTTTATCGGGATTAAGGTAAAGCGAAATCCCACTCCATCCGGCTTCCAGTTCCAAACTTTGACTTGCTGCACAATCGATCAGTGCCTTCCAGCCGGGCAGATTCACGCTGTTGTCCGAATGAAATTCCACCGTAAGTGCACCCTCTGCATTGGTCGCTGAAACAGTACCCGGACTATCGGTGCCACACCAGATGCCCAGCAAGGGAGCAGCCGCAGAAGTACCATCATAAATCCTGAGCCAATCGTAGCTGCAAGTCGCATTTTCCTCGATATTAAACATCAAAAATTCTAATCGTAATTTGCTGTTTGCGCAGGCCGGAAAAAATGTGATAAGCGCATCTTCGTTGTTGCCATAGTTTTGACCCTCCCCGCCTGAATCATAAAAAATCCCATTTTCCACCGTTAGGCTTTGGTTTGACATTGCATACTCCCGGCGCACATCCATAAAATCTTCCATTAAAACTGTGGATGAATCCCCAGCCTGATTATGCACCGTAAGCTGAACATCAAAGAGACCGATGTTGGGATATGTTACAACAGGATTAGGAATGCTTGCTGATGAAGGATTGCCACCCTGAAATTGCCACTTCCATTGCACCGGCGTGCCAAAGGAATTATCCGAAAAATCCACATTTCTATATAGACCAATCTGCTGCTGCGAAACTGTAAATGCTGCCGACAAGGTGCCGCTGCTCAGTTGTACATCGAGCCTGGTGGTGCTGTATCGGGACACGCTAACGTTAGGAATGGTAAGCGGTGGGTAGCCTTCGGCTGTGTATGTAATATCGTAAGTGCCCTCAGCAAGCAGCCGCTGATAAAAACCATGAAGGCTGTCGGCCACCACCTGCGAGTTATCCAAATCATGGCCTTCGATGCTTACTTCTGCCGCCAGTGCTACGCCCGTAAGTCCATCGGTAACTAAACCGGCCACCCCATAGCTGCATTGCTGCAAATAGTTTAACAGCGAGCGATAGTTCCATTGCCAATGGTTTTCGAGCGTATTTGTTGCCAGTTTTTTGGTGTTGGATAATTCCATGGTTACTTCGCGACAGTGACGAAAATAGTTCATGTAGTCCTGCCGCCCGCCGCTTATCGAATACCAGGCATAGCCATTGGTGATGCCGTTAACAAAGCCATCGAGGTAGGATGAGGGCGCGTAAAGATGCGCGGTGTCGGCATATTCGCGGCTTACAAACTGCCACCAGCCATCGTCGGCAGCAAGCCGCGACCAGGTATCCCAGGGGTAGTTGATTACTTCGGCACCGGCGTGGATATTGGCCGACATCACAAAGTCGTTTTCTTCGGCCAACTGCATAAAAGCCATTGTCTCCGCCTGCCAGGCTTTGCCATCGGGATGGGGGCCATCCTCGGCATCGGGATAATTGCGATTCAAATCCACATTGTTTGCATTATAGCGTGTGGAACCCCAAACGGTGGAGTTGCCACCGGCAAAAGTGCCATCGGGGTTGGCCAGCGGGTTAATCCAGATCTCGATATTGTCGAGCGTTTGTGTGATGTCGGGATCGATGCCGTAATTGCTCAATAAATGATCGGCAAGGCGCAAGAGCAAAATATAGCCCACCAGCTCATCGCCATGAATAGTGCCGGTGTAGAGAAACTTAGGCTCTGCCTCGCGCACAGCTACATTGGCCGAAATTTTGAGCATCATCAGCTCGCGTCCTTCACCACTTTGCCCTATGCTAAATGATTGGCAAAGGCTGGGATAATCGCTGGCAAACTGATTCATCATAGCAAGGTAGGCCTCGTAAGTGGGATAAAAATCCCAGGTATCGATATCTTTTCTTGTTATTTCGGATTTCATTTTTGGATATTCGCCACTTTCGCCAGGCTTGGGCAAAATTTGATAAGGAAGGTCGAATTTTAAAAAGGAATCAAATTCCTCGCGATTTGCGTAAGCAAAAATCTGATCCTCCTTGATATCATCGATCGAAATACAGCGCGATAATTTTTGAATTTTGGCCTCATCAGGCACAGAAAAACTAAAATACATCTCACCGGCATTTTCAAAGTAAGGATGGTGTCGGTCTTGCTGTGCCTGTATTTCATTTCCCGCAAGAAAAAATAAAACAAGAATAAAGAAGGGCAGAATAGTTTTCATTAGGATTCGTTTTGGTTTCCAAAGATAACGTTTCCTTTGTTTCTATCTTTGCGGCGCACGCAAAAATGGAAGAACTGAAAATAATACTAAGCGTATTTTATGATTGATGTTATTAATGTTGAAAAAGAACTCTACCTGCGGCGGATCACGCATGAGGATGCCGAGGAAGTTTTTGATTTGATTGATCGTAACCGGCAGCATCTGCGCACCTGGCTTCCCTTTGTTGATACAACTTACACGGCTAACAATACTCATGCTTTTATCGAGCAATTGCAAAAACCCTATTGCCGCGAAATGGTTTTTACGATTTGTTACCAGGATGCTATCACTGGCTTAATTGGATTTAAAGACATCGACCAGCCCAACCACCGTCTGGAAATAGGCTATTGGATTTCTGCCGAAAATCAGGGCAAGGGCATTGTTACCGATGTTTGCCGGGCTTTGATCAACAAAGCTTTTACGCGCCTAAAAATGAATAGGATTCAGATAAAATGTGGGATTGGAAATGCGCGCAGTAGCAATGTGCCCAAACGACTGGGTTTTTCTTTGGAGGGTATCGAACGTGCGGGTGAAAAACACAGAAACAGCTTTATCGATCTTGAGGTATATAGTCTTTTAAAGGCCGAGTGGAAAGGCTGATAAGGCGGGCCAATTCATTTAGAGTATGATGGTCTGCTGAAAGATTGAGAAATATAATATGATCGGTTGATGCAAAGATTGAGCAAAGGGGTAGGCGATAAAGGCTTGTTACGTTTGATCAACCCCTACTTGAAAGTCGGAATGATGTCAGATGGTTTGGAGGAGCAGCGCATAGCCGGAATGCCAAAGGACGGGCCACTCTCGCTGTTATTTTCCAACATTGTACTTGACGAGCTAAATCGGGCTATTATCATTAGAAACCCGGATGCAGGTTCAAAAGGTTAATAGAAACCATCTTGGTCCCGCAGGTGCGGGATGTCAGGTGATGTGGGGGGGGGAGGCAGTGGCGCAAGCCGCTTCCTATCCGATTAGCATAACAAAATTAACATGATTCGAAAAAACCCGGTACAGCCTGTCCCGCCCATGCGGGAGGTTTCGCTATTTGAATATTGCTGCCGCCATAATCAGATTTCATAAAATCATTTTGTTAAAGAGTTTCGTGAATAAATCTTTACGAAACCATGCTATGACTATAACAGCGGATAACCAATAACGGATAATTAACAATGGCTCCAAGCCAAGCTATGACTATCAAAACGATTATTATCTTTGCCGCCTGTTTATTTATTAATCAAATTTAAAATTTACAAGAAATGACAAAAGGCGAAATCAAGACCAAATATGGGGTGATGAAAATTGAATTTTATGATGAAGATGCGCCCGCAACGGTGGCTAATTTTGTAAAACTGGCTAAAGATGGCTATTACAATGCACTCAATTTTCATCGCGTTATTCCCGACTTTGTAATTCAGGGTGGATGCCCTAAAGGTGATGGCACTGGCGGCCCGGGTTATAACATCGACTGCGAGCTGGATGGCGAGAACCAATATCACGACCGGGGCGTGCTGTCGATGGCACATGCTGGCCGCAATACCGGAGGATCGCAATTTTTTATATGCCACAGCCGCAATAATACCGCCCACCTCGACAGGAATCATACTTGCTTTGGAAAAGTGGTAGAAGGCGTGGAAATTGTAGATATGATTCGCAAAGGAGACCAGATAGAAAAAGTTACTATCCTGGATTAGAGTTCCGCTTTCAGTTCTTCGAGAAAAGACCGGATTTTTTTTAACGACCGCACCACTTCAGCCTTGTCGATGGTGTCGGTCTTATTTTGTGCCAGTTTGGTACGTGCCCCTTGCAGCGTGAAGCCGCGCTCCTTGACCAGGTGATAAATGGTGTGTAGATTTTTTACATCCTCGGGGCGAAACAGGCGGTTGCCTTTTTTGTTTTTTGCCGGTTTTATAATGTCAAACTCCTTTTCCCAAAAACGCACCAGCGAAGTGCTCACTTCCAGCATTTGCGCTACTTCGCCAATGGTGTAATATAATTTTTCGGGTGGGAGCATCGTCTAATCCATTGTTTGCGAGGGTTGCTCCGAGCGTTTCAATATCAATTCGTATTCTTCGGGTGTGATGTCGTTGAAGAAAAAGTTGATGGGATCGATTACCTTGCTGTTTTTCCTTACTTCGTAGTGCAGGTGCGGGGCGGTAGATTTGCCGGTGTTGCCCACGTGGGCAATTACCTGTCCCCGTTTTATTTGTTGGCCTTTTTTTACCAAAATCTCATCGCAGTGTGCATAAAATGTTTGATAGCCAAAGCCATGATTTACCTCAACACTATTTCCGTAGGCTCGTTTCGATTTTACAATTTTGCCCACCACACCATCGCCGGTGGCATATATTTCGGTTCCCTCTGGTGCGCTAAAGTCCACGCCCTCATGAAATTTCATCACCTTGTAAAAGGGATCCATGCGATAGCCAAAATAGGATGATAACCGTTTCAGGTCCTTGTTGCTGATGGGCTGAATAGCTGGCATGGCCGAAAGAAATTTGGCCTTATTTTTAGCCATCTCAAATACCTCATCGTACGACTTGGATTGTACCACCATCTGGCTGGTGATTTTGTCGAGCTTTTGAGTGGTTTCGATCAGCACCTCCGAATTGCGGAATCCCTCCAGCCTGGCATATCTGTCGCTGCCGCCAAAGCCCGCCATGCGCAGCTCATCGGGCACAGGCTCGGCCTCGAAGATGACACGGTAAATGTTGTCATCCCTTTCCTGGATATCGTTCAACACCGTGTTGACCTGCTCGAGCTTGTCGTTGATTATCTTGTATTGCAGTTGCATCTGCGAAAGCTCACGTTTGAGTATTCTTTCTTTGGGAGAATCGAAAAAGTTGTAGGCTACAAACAGCACGGCTACACTAATAACAGCAACTACCGAGAGCCATAGAATCAAACGACCGATAACCTTGCGCAGCGGGCGTTTTGCTTTTTCGAAAGTGAGCGTGTGATGATTGAAAAAAAACTTTTCCTTAGCCATAAATAATGGTGTGGCGTTTACAATAAGGGCGCGAAATTAAGTAAAAAAACTAATTTTGCAAGTTTTAAACTAAGGCCTGGATTATCGTAATTACCAGGCATTTTTTTAGCACAAATTAATTTATTAATGCCCCTGAAACAAGGGGATAGATTAAATAATTTATAATTACAAATCCGTAGTAATATCAAATCAACAAGCCCTATGACATCCTCTGAAATAAGACGTACTTTTCTGGAATATTTTAAAGATAAACAGCACAAGATTGTTCCATCAGCACCGATGGTTGTTAAGAACGACCCCACATTGATGTTTACCAATGCCGGCATGAATCAGTTTAAAGATATTTTTTTGGGAAATTCGCCTGTAAAATATTCGCGTATTGCCGACACCCAAAAATGCCTGCGCGTTTCGGGTAAGCACAACGACCTGGACGAAGTTGGCCACGACACTTACCATCATACCATGTTCGAAATGTTGGGCAACTGGTCGTTTGGCGACTATTTTAAAAAAGATGCCATTGTCTGGGGATGGGATTTGCTGACCCGGGTTTATGGCCTGGATGGCAAAAATTTGTATGTTACGGTTTTTGGCGGCGACCAAAGCGATGGGCTTCAGCCCGATGATGAAGCCAAGGGAATTTGGCAGGAATTTGTGGCCGATGATCATATTTTGTATGGCTCCAAAAAAGATAATTTTTGGGAGATGGGCGATTCCGGTCCTTGTGGCCCTTGTTCCGAGATCCACATCGATCTGCGCAGCGAGGAAGAAAAAGCCAAAGTTTCCGGACGCGATTTGGTAAACCACGACCATCCCGAAGTAATCGAAATATGGAATCTGGTTTTTATCGAATTTAACCGCAAAGCCGATGGCAGCCTCCATGCGCTGCCCGCCAAGCACGTGGATACAGGCATGGGTTTTGAGCGACTGACCATGGCCTTGCAGGGCAAGCGATCCAACTACGATACCGATGTTTTTCAACCACTAATTCAGACTATTGCCCGGCTGGCCAATATCCAATATGGCCATGCCCGCAACACCGATGTGGCCATGCGCGTAATTGCCGACCATATCCGCGCCATCGCTTTTGCTATCGCCGATGGGCAAATCCCTTCGAATAATAAGGCGGGTTATGTTATCCGCCGCATACTCCGCCGTGCCGTACGCTATGGTTTTACCTTTTTGGATTTTAAGGAACCCTTCCTCAAAAATCTGGTGCCGGTGCTGGTGAAAGAAATGGGCACCTTCTTCCCTGAATTGCAATCGCAGCAAAACCTGATTATCCGCGTTATTGCCGAGGAGGAGCAAACTTTTCTGCGTACCCTGGCGCAGGGGATCAAGCGTTTTGAAAACTATACCGAAACCCTGGGCGATGAAAAGATAGTAGCCGGGGATTTTGCTTTTGAACTCTTCGATACTTTCGGCTTTCCTATCGACCTTACCCAGGTAATGGCGCGCGAGAAAAAACTAAGCGTGGACATGAAGGGCTTTGCCGAGGGTCTCGAAATACAAAAAAACCGCTCGCGCCAGGCTGCCGAAAAAGATACCGATGACTGGGTGATTATCCATAAAGATACCAACGATACTACGTTTTTGGGTTACGATATGCTGGAAGCCGATGTGGAGATTGTGAAATTTAGAAAGGTGAAAACCAAAAAGGAAAGCTATTATCAGGTGGTTTTAAACCAAACGCCTTTTTATGCCGAATCGGGCGGGCAGATGGGCGACCAGGGCCTGCTTGAAAGCGAAGATGAAAAGATTGAGATCAAAGACACACAAAAAGAAAACAATCTCATCATTCACATTATTGATAAGCTGCCCAGGGATGTTTCGACTTCCTTTACAGCCCGGGTGGATGGGCAAAAACGTCAGCTTACCATGAACAATCACACGGCTACCCACCTGATGCACGCTGCTTTGAAACGCGTGCTGGGCGACCATGTGGAGCAGCGTGGCTCGATGGTGGGTGAAAACCGTCTGCGTTTCGACTTTTCGCACTTTGCCAAATTGAGCGAGGAGGAGATAAGGCAGGTTGAGCAGCTTGTGAATGTACGTATCAGGCAAAATATTGCTATTGACGAAAAGCGCGAGGTGCCCATCGAAGAGGCCAGGGCTATGGGAGCCGCCGCTCTTTTTGGCGAAAAGTATGGCGACCATGTGCGCGTTATCACCTTCGACCCGGAGTATTCGATTGAGTTTTGTGGGGGCACACATGTGCAAGCCACCGGGCAAATAGGGATGTTTAAAATTATTTCCGAGTCGGCGATTGCCGCTGGCATCCGTCGTATCGAAGCCATTACCGCCAATAAGGTGGAAGACCGCTTGAATGAGCAGGAACTTTTGTTGGATAAATTTAAGGAAGTATTAAAAAATCCCAAGGAGCCGCTTAAGGCAGTACAGGTGCTTATTGATGAGAAAAAGGATTTGGAAAAACAACTCGAAGGGCTGAAAAACGAAAAAGTAGCCACACTAAAAAATACCCTGAAAGAGAATGCAGAGCAGATTAACGGGATTAATTTTGTGGCTTACAAACTGGATGGCGATGCGCAATTGGCCAAAAACCTGGCTTTCCAGATGAAGGATATTGTGGAAAATCTGGTCTTGGTTATTGGCAACGAAAACCAGGGCAAGGCCAATCTTACGATTTTGGTTTCGGACGTGCTGGCTGCCGACAAAAAATACAATGCCGGACAAATCATTCGCGAAATAGCTATCGAAATACAGGGTGGGGGAGGAGGCCAGCCTCACTTTGCTACCGCTGGAGGTAAAAATCCTGCCGGAATCGACAAGGCACTCCAAAAGGCAAGAGCCATTGTGGTGGGATAGATTTATGTGTCGTTTCGATTTTTGTATTAGAATAGAAAACCTTATCATCTGCAAAAAACCTTAGTAGAAAAATGTAACCAAAACATATATCAACCTTACCTTATTTTTAACCTTACTCATAACAGGAATATAAAAATAAGGTAAGGTTGATTTGCCTCGATAGGATTTTTTCTATGAAGGTTTAGTATTAAAAATCGAGCTTATCTTGGTGCTGAGAATTGTTACCGTTTTGCAAAAAAGGCGAAATCCTTGTTTCTTTTGAACAAAGCCCGCAGCCACCTGTTTTTTTTGCAATTAAAAAATCGTTTTGTTATTAATCAAATTAAAAAATAAATAGATGGCGAATATTGGAATTTTTTACGGCTCCTCCACCGGTAACACCGAAAAAGTTGCCGACCTTATCGTTGATGCCTTTGGTGGCGATGCGATTGCAATAAATGTTGAAGATGCTTCGGCCTCCGATCTGGATAAATACCCCTTCCTGATTTTTGGGATTTCTACCTGGGAACTGGGCGATTTTCAGGACGACTGGGCTGATTTTGTTGCCGAACTGGGCAAAGCAAAACTGAAAGATAAAAAGGTGGCAATTTTTGGTTTGGGCGACCAGGAAGCCTTCGGCGAGAGCTTTGCCGATGCTGCCGGAATGTTGTACAAAACTTTGCAGCGCAAAACAAATATCGTGGGTCAATGGCCAGTTGCTGGCTACGATTTTATAGAATCGGAAGCAGTGAAAAATAAAAAGTTTGTGGGCTTAATTATCGATGAAGACAACCAAAAAGGGCTGACTGCTCAGCGCGTGAAAGACTGGGTTGAATTGCTCAAGGGCGAATTTAAGTAAGTATAATATAAGCCACTAACCCTTGCAGAACTTGGATTTGCTGCCATGAAGGGGATTGCAAGATTAAAACTCCCTAATCACTTTTTGCACACCCACCTGCTTCCCGTTTTTATTGCTGATGCTTTGCCCGCTGATATTGGAGATTTCCAGTTGCACTGATTTATAATCAGTGTCGCAACCAACAATGATCTGTTTGTTGGTAGGATGAGGATAAATCCTTATGCCATTTATTTTTTGATTAACCAACCATCAAAAAAAATCCCATCTTTGTCAAAGCAAATCAAAAGCATTTTTTATGAAAACTGCATCAGCCATTATCCAAAACATTCCAAATATCCAATTTGCCGAAAGTGGCAATTTTATCCTTCTGGCCGGCCCGTGCGTGATAGAGGACGAAGAATCACCCTTTGTCATTGCCGAAACGATTTTAAAGATTACCCGCAGCCTTGAAATCCCCTTTGTATTTAAGGCTTCCTACCGAAAGGCCAACCGCTCCAAGCTATCATCGTTTAGCGGTATTGGCGACGAAAAGGCCTTGGCTGTGCTGGGCAATATTCGCAAGCAATTTAATATTCCGGTGGTAACGGATATTCATACCGCCGAAGAAGCAGCTATGGCTGCTCCCTTTGTGGATGTGCTGCAAATCCCGGCTTTTTTGTGCCGCCAAACCGATTTGCTGCTGGCGGCTGCCCGCACGGGCAAGGTGGTGAATATTAAAAAAGGCCAGTTCCTCTCGGCAGAGTCCATGCGGTTTGCCGTTGATAAGGTGCGCGAGGGAGGCAATATGCAGATTATGCTTACCGAACGTGGGACTACCTTTGGCTACCACGACCTGGTGGTGGATTACCGCAGCATCCCCGAGATGCAGAAAAACGCGGTTCCCGTTCTGCTCGATTGCACCCACTCGCTGCAGCAGCCCAACCAAGCTGCCGGCGTTACCGGAGGTCGCCCCGACTTAATCCAAACCATTGCTATGGCTGGCATTGCCACGGGTGCCGATGGTCTATTTATCGAAACACATCCCAATCCCGGGCGTGCCCTCTCCGATGGTGCAAATATGCTGCCTCTGAACGAATTAGCCGGTCTGCTCGAAAAATTGGTAAGACTTAGGAAAGCCATCCTTTAAGCGGTTCGTTAATTTCATTAAAGTAGCGAATAATGGCTTTGTAATATTTTAACAGTTAGCATTTATAAATATTTTCCTATTTTTGTTTGCTTCAAAATCTATATTTTCCATTAACTAAATTGTTGAAAAAATGAAAGATACACCCATCGCTTTTGATATTGTCAAAGCAAAAATTAGCGAAAGCGGATTAAAGCGCGTAGGCGATGCCTCCATCCGGGAAATTAAAAAACTGATCGATCAGATCGAAAAAGCCAGTGGCGAAAAATTTGTTCGCATGGAAATGGGTATTCCGGGTCTGCCCCCAACGCGCATTGGCACCGAGGCTCAAAAGGCTGCTTTGGATAAAGGTGTAGCTGCCATTTACCCCGATATTTTTGGTATTGCTCCGCTCAAAGTGCAGATAGCAAAATTCGTAAAAAACTTTATGAATATTGAGGTCAGCAGCGAGGGCTGCCTGCCAACGGTGGGTTCGATGCAGGGAAGTTTTGCTGCCTTTATGACCCTCAACCGTATGTATGCCAATCGTGAGGGTACACTGTTTCTGGACCCGGGTTTTCCGGTACACAAGCAACAGCTCAGGGTGATGGGGCAGGGTTGGGATTCGTTTGATGTGTATAATTATCGTGGCGAAAAGCTGCGCGAAAAACTCGAATCTTATCTTGCTACCGGACGTTTTTGTTCGCTGCTTTATTCCAATCCCAACAATCCCTCCTGGATTTGCTTTACCGACACAGAATTGAAAATTATCGGCGAGCTGGCCAACAAGTACAATATCATCGTTATCGAAGACCTGGCTTATTTTGGTATGGATTTTCGTAAGGATTATTCCAAGCCCGGCGTGCCCCCTTACCAACCTACCGTAGCCAATTACACCGATAACTTTGTCTTGCTTATCTCCAGTTCAAAAGTGTTTAGCTATGCCGGCGAGCGGGTAGGGATGATGGTAATTTCCGATAAGTTGTTTAACACCACTGCTCCCGATCTGCTCCGCTATTACAAATCGGATAATGTGGGTTATGCCATGATTTTTGGTACCTTGTATTCGCTAAGCTCAGGCACCAATCACTCCTCGCAATACGCGCTATCAGCTATGCTGGAAGCTGCCAATAACGGGAGTTTCGACTTTGTGGATGTGGTGAAGGAATATGGCAAGAAAGCCAAAATAATGAAACGTATGTTTTTGGATAATGGTTTCAAGATTGTTTATGATAAAGATGAGGATAAGCCCATTGCCGATGGCTTTTACTTCACCTTTTCTTATCCTGGATTTTCGGGGGCCGAACTGCTGGAAGAAATGTTATATTATGGCATCTCAGCGATAACTCTCGACATTACCGGCAGCGAACGCCACGAAGGTATCCGCGCCTGCGTGTCACTGGTAAACCGCTTGCAGTTTCCAGAACTGGAAAAACGGCTGCAAAAATTTAATGGGGATCATAAACCCTGAAAGATTTCCAATTAGATCAGATTTTAATGTCATTCTTTTTAATCAGGGCTTCACTTTTAGTGAAACCCTGATTTTTTTTAGTCATAGCATGGCTCAGACCGTGAATTCGGATTTAAGTCATAGCATGGCTTTGAGCCATACTATGACTTTTAGCCATACTATGACTTTTTAACTCATGATCTGGAAGTAGCCAGGCTCAAAAACCAGTTCTACCAAATAGATGATAAAACTGAGAATGATGGCAAATACAAACGCCCATCCAAAGCCATCTACTTTAATGCCTTTTAAAATCATTCCAAAAAACCACAAGAGCAGGGTGTCCAAAGCCACAATGACCAGCCCAAAATACAAGGCCGAGATCGGGATTTCACATAAGCCAAAGGTGGGCGCAATAAGCATGTTGAGGATCGAGATGGGAATGGCAACCACAAAAGCGCAATAGGCTTTGGTGGTTTTAATGCCTGGCATAAGCAGTAGCAGACCGGCGATAACCAGTACCGAAAGCGAAAATTTGAGTAGTATATCCATAGCTTTTGTTTTTAAAAATAGTGATAAAGATAGTAAAAATAGTAGCGCATGGCAAGTGTGTTAACAAAAATGCGCTAATTTTGCATAAAATGATATGCTTTGAAGATAGCTGTAAATACACGACTTTTACTTAAAGGCAGGCTCGAAGGCATTGGTTGGTTTAGCTACGAGACACTTAAAAGGATTACTCGGGCGCATCCCGAGCACGAGTTTTATTTTTTGTTCGACCGCAAATATGACGAAGAATTTATTTTTGCGTCCAATGTGCACCCCGTGGTAATACCTCCCCAGGCCAGGCATCCCTTGCTTTATTACCTCTGGTTCGAGCAGGCTGTTCCGCGCGTTTTGCGTAAGATTGGTGCTGATCTGTTTTTTTCGCCCGATGGCTATTTGTCGCTGAACACGAGAGTTCCCTCAATGAACGTATTTCACGACCTTAACTTCGAGCACTATCCCAAAGATCTTCCCTGGATTGAGCGTAAATTCTACCGCCATTATTTTCCTGAATACGCCCATAAAGCCCGGCGCATTGCCACTGTGTCAGAATATTCGAAAAGTGATATTGTGAAACTTTACGGGGTGGATAAAACCAAAATTGATGTGGTTTATAATGGGGCTAACGAAAATTTTAAACCTATATCTTCTTTTGAAATTGAGAACACCCGGGAGAAATATTCCGGAGGCTCGCCGTATTTTATTTTCGTAGGTTCCTTGCATCCACGCAAGAATCTGGCGCGGCTATTTGCTGCTTTCGATTTATTTAAAAAATCGGATGATCGAGACGTGAAATTGCTGATTGTGGGCGAAAAGAAATGGTGGACCACCGAAATTGATACTGCCTTTGAAAAGATGCAGGCCAAGGAGGATGTGATCTTTGCCGGTCGGCTCACCATCATCGACCTGCACCTGGTGCTGGCTTCGGCATTGGCAACGGCTTATGTGAGTTATTTCGAGGGCTTTGGCATTCCTATCGTCGAGTCCTATTATTGCGATGTGCCTGTTATCACCTCAAATGTTACTTCGATGCCCGAAGTGGCCGCTGATGCCGCTTTGCTGGTCGATCCCTTCTCGGTGCAATCCATTGCCGATGCGCTTACCCAAATGGCCAAAGATGAAAGCCTGCGCCAGGATTTGATCGAAAAAGGTCGGGAACGACTTAAAATGTTTAGTTGGCAGAAAACATCGGAGCGGCTTTGGGCTTCTATGCAAAACCTGATGGAACAGTTATGAAAGTTTTAAGGCTTATCCTTTTTTTAAGTTTATTTGTGGCTCAGGCTGCTTTGGCTCAAAGCGAGGGCTTTGCTGTAAAAACATCCTTGGAATTTTTAAATAATCTTCAGAAAAACGATTTTGCTGCCAACCGACAATATATGGCTTCCTTGTATGCCAATGATGATTTTGAAAAGAAATTGCAACAATCGTGGGATTATCAGTTGCAGCAATTGGGAGATTATCAAAACCTAAAGAGTACGAAATATGATAATTTCAGGGACTACGAAATTGTTTATCTCACTTGCGAATTTGCCAAATCGAATTACACCCTAAAATTTGTTTTCAACAACAAACAGCAAATCACCGATGTATATTTTATTCCCTACCCGCCGCTCATTGCTGCCGGCGACTTAACCACGCTTTGGATCATCCTCTTTATCATTTTTTGGGAGTTGGCCTGGAAAGCGATGGGGCTTTGGAAAGCTGGCAAAAACCGCCAACTGGTCTGGTTTGTTAGTATTTTTATCCTGCCAACGTTTGGCATCCTGCCTATTGTTTATTCGCTGTTTATTTCGGAAAAAACAGGGAAGGGCGCGCGTAGAGAAAATTCATGAATTTTCTCGTTGTAATGATGGAGAAAATTCATGAATTTTCTCAACGGAATGTAACGTAACGCAATGTTGCGTTTCGTTTCGTTAATCCAAAATCCCCAAATCTATATCGATATCCTCGGGTTCGGGGCAATCCTTACATTCCAGGCTGCGGTTGTACATTTGCATAGCGCGGTAGCTCATACCCATGCTCGAAAATCCGCCATCGTGATACAGGTTTTGCATGGTTACCTTTTTGGTGAGGTCGCTAAAAAGGGTAACGCAATAGTCGGCGCACTCTTCGCTGGAGGCATTGCCCAGTGGCGACATACGTTCGGTAAAATCCATCAGCCCATCGATACCTTTAACGCCGCTACCAGCCGTTGTTTTGGTGGGCGATTGCGAAATAGTGTTCACACGGATCTTGCGCTCGCGGCCATATATGTATCCAAAGCTGCGACCAATCGATTCGAGCAGAGCCTTGGCATCGGCCATATCGTTGTAGCGATAAAGCGTGCGCTGCGCTGCCACGTACGACAATCCTACCACAGAGCCCCATTCGTTGATGGCATCCTGCTTATAGGCTATCTGCAAAACCTTGTGAAAGGAAACCGCAGAGATATCAAGGGTTTTCATCAGGAAGTTATAATTAAGATCGTTGTAGGGTTTGCCCTTACGCACGTTCATCGACATGCCAATGGAATGAAGGATGAAATCGATTTTGCCACCGAAGTGCTCCATGGTTTTTTTTATCAGTTCTTCCAGATCTTTTTCACTGGTAGCATCAGCAGGAATAATCAGCGAGCCTGTTCTTTCGGCCAGCTCATCCAGCGCACCAAAACGCAGGGCTACGGGCGTGTTGGTCAGCACAAATTCTGCCCCTTCTTCGTGGGCTTTCTCGGCTACTTTCCAGGCTATTGATAAATCGTTAAGTGCCCCGAAGATGATTCCCTTTTTTCCTTTTAATAAATTATAAGCCATGTCTTTTCTTAATTTAGATTTGATTTAAACAGCGACAAAATTACAATTATTATTATAGCTGAATAATTCGATTTACAAAACCGGGAAAACATAAAGGATTGAAAATTTATCAGTTCGACCAGCTCGACAAGCTTACTGGCCGTGCCTACTGCTTACTAATTAGTGTCTGTCCATAAAGTCGTAGTTTTTGAATTGCCCCGGGTTTTAACCCGGGGAAAATGATTTTGAAGATGAAAGCCCCTCGATTTCGCCACGCCTATGGCGTGGCGAAATCGAGGGGCTTTCATCCTTCTCATTCAATCCCCGCCCTAAAGGGCGAGGCAATTCAGAAATCAAATAACTTACTTTAAAGACAAACACTAATTACTGCTTACTAATTACTACCTACTGCCCACTGCTCACTGCCCACTGCTCACTGCCGCCTGCCTACTTCCTCATCAACTCCTCAGCGGTTTTTATGGCGGAGCTGCTCACCGTAGTATCCGATAGCATTTTGGCAATTTCGATAATGCGCTGCTCCTGGTTTAGAATGTTAACGTGGGTAATGGTTTCCTCGGCATCCTGGTCTTTGGATACCAGGTAGTGATTTTGTCCGCGTGCGGCAATCTGCGGCAGATGAGTGATGGCGATGATTTGTAAGTCCTTCCCCATTTGCTGCATAATAGCGGCCATCTTAGCAGCTACCTCGCCCGAAACGCCACTGTCGATTTCATCGAAAATAATGGTGGAAACCAGATTTTTAACCGCCACCTGCGCTTTAATGGCAAGCATCAGGCGCGAAAGCTCACCACCGGAAGCAATCTTTGACATCTCGAGCATTTCGCTGTTTTTGTTGGCATTAAACAAAAAATTGACCCGGTCGATGCCATTTTCGGCAGGTTGATCCAGCTTATCAAAATGTATCTTCACCTGGGCGTGCGGCATCCCAATTTGCGCAATAGTTTTCGCAATATTTGCTGCCAGTTCGCATACATGTTTTTTACGAATTCCCGAGAGCTGTTCTGCCACCTTTGATAAAGCACTCAGGTGGGCATCGCATTGTTTTTCCAACTTAGCTATTTCGTGGGCGAGCGATGAATAATCTTGTATTTTTTGCGCGTAGTCTTCTTGTATTTTCAAAAGTTCATCAATGCTGCTCACTTTATGCTTTTGCTGAAGCCTATAAATCAAATTGATGCGCTCGTTGAGGTCTTCGGTGCGCGAGGGGTTTACCTCGATGTGTTCATCTATTTTATTGATTTCGGATGAAATATCGTTCAAATCGAGGTAGTTGCTTTCGATGCGCTGATATATTGCCGCTAGTTCCTGCGACATTTTAGCCAGGGGTTTTAATTCGGCAATAAGCTCCCCAAACTGTGCATTAAGCCCGTGCTCACGATCCATCGTCTGGGCTGCGTTGAACAGATGACTTTTGATTTCTTCGGCATGTTCGAGTATGGCGAGCTCTTCCTCCGTTTCTTCTTGTTCTCCTGATCTAAGTTGCGCTTTTTCGAGTTCTTCGTGTTGGAAAATCAAAAAATCCTGTTCGCCAGCCTTTGTCCTTTCGGTTTCTTTATAATCCTTCAGCTCAGCCTGAAGCTTTTTGTAGGCGAAAAAACTTCCCTTATATTCTGATAAGAGGGCGGCATTTTTACAAAAATTATCCACCACCGCAAGCTGGAAGGCATTGTCGTGGATAAGGGCTGTGCTGTTTTGCGAATGCAGATCGACCAGTTGGGAGGCAAGCTCGCGCAGTTGGTTCAGGGCAACCGGAGTATCGTTGATAAAGGCCCGCGATTTTCCTGAGGGCAATATTTCGCGCCGCAGGATGGTAGTTGCCGGATCGAAGTCAAGATTGTTTTGTGTGAAAAAATCTTCGTAGCTATTTCGTTGGGTATCAAAAATACCTTCTACAATGCACTTTTCTGATTTATTTTTTAATGCCTGCAAATCGGCACGCTGCCCTAAGATTAATGATAAGGCCCCCAGGATGATGGATTTGCCAGCTCCTGTTTCGCCTGTTATCACCGAAAAGCCATCGAAGAACTTGGCTTCGAGACCTTGGATGAGTGCGTAATTTTTTATGGTAAGATGCTTAAGCACGATCGTCTATTTTCTTTTTTAGTGCCCTGCAAAAGTATAGAAATCTGCTTTGCTGCAATCAGCTTATTGATAAAGACTGCTTAATTCTGGCTGATAATTTTTTGATAATCGTTGGCGTGGGAAGGATCGATCTCTTTGAGGATGTTTACGGCTTTGGTTTTGTCCATGGGGGCAGCATCCGAAAAGATGTTGATAAACTCATCGCGTTTGGCTTCCATAAACAGTTGCATGATAAAGAGCCGGGGCTTTTCGCGATGGGTGCGTTGCAATAGTTCGAGGGCTTCCATCACTCCCTGGCGCCCATTTTCTACATTGTCGTACATCAAATCAAGGCCGTTGCGATGAAACTGGTAGTTGGCCTTGCGGATGCTGCTATAAGATGAATTGGTTAGATTTTCGGCCAGCCAGTAACGATTTTTCATACTCTCGAAGGCCTTCCATCCTGATTCGCGGGCACTCTGAGCCATGTTAACAATGTTTTGAGCCTTTTCAAAATAAGGTGAGCCTCCCATCGACTGAAAGGAATCGAAATCCAGACCGAGAAAAATATAGATGTAATAGGCAATAGTGGAGGTTAGGTTAGATGAAAAGGAGCTTTCGTTAAACTCGATGGCCTGGCCTTCCTGCCATTGAAACTGAAAATCGTCATCGATGTAATTGAGCACCGTCGAGTTGTAGGAAGTGCCGTAAATGGGTCGCTTCAGCACCAGGTTCATGCGCCCTTTAAACTCATCGGAGGAAAGTTCTTCCATGATGGTGATACCGATAGTGCATTCGATACGCTCATCGAGGGTGTATGAATATTGCGTCCAGTGCCGCTCGTTTACAAACTCGTAAAGCCCCTTGCGCAGTTCGTTAAATTTTTCGCGGTTGGTTTGTTGTATTTGGGGAGCTGATACTTGCACGGAGGCATTAAATTCCTGTGCTGATGCTCCTAGGGCAACGATGAGCGCGATAATTAACGAAAGAAGTTTGGGCATAATGTCAGTATTTTATTTGCAAAGCCTGGCTATTACGCCAGTTCAGCTATTTTACTTAGGATATCGCCGGCCAGTTCTTTTTTCGATTTCAACGGATAATCAAAGCATCGGTGATTGTTGTCGATGATGGTAATTTTGTTGGTAACCGTACCAAAGCCTGCCCCGCTATCTCTGAGAGAATTTAAAACGATAAGGTCTAGATTTTTATTATTGATTTTGACCTTGGCATTTTCGATTTCGTTTTCTGTTTCCAAGGCAAAGCCGATGAGCAATTGATTTTGCTTTTTTTGCTTGCCGAGGGTAGCCAGGATGTCAGCAGTAGGTCGCAGCTTTATGGTATCAAGAGGGGTACTTTTCTTTATTTTTTCCTGAGCTATGGTTTCGGGGCTAAAATCGGCAACTGCGGCTGACATAATTGTTATGTCTGCTTTGGCAAAGCGTGTTACCATGGCCTTCAGCATCTCTGCCGCCGATTCCACATCAATCCGTTTAATGTGCGTATCCGAGACTGTCAGGTGAGTTGGGCCTGCTACCAGAGTTACTTCGGCACCTCTTCGCGCTGCTTCTTCGGCCATCGAAAATCCCATAAGCCCTGACGAGAAGTTGCCGATAAATCGCACCGGGTCAATCTTTTCGTAGGTGGGGCCTGCCGAGATTAAAATCTTTTTGCCAGCCAAATACAATGCTTTAGCAAAGTAATCCTGGATAATGCCTAGGATAATTTCAGGCTCTTCCATGCGGCCTGCACCGCTAAGTCCGCTGGCCAGCTCGCCGGTTTGCGGAGCTATCAGCTTGTTGCCACGTTTTGTTAGTCGATCGATGTTTTCGTTTGTCGAGGGATGTTTAAACATATCCAAATCCATGGCAGGGGCAAAAAATACCGGGCACTTCGCCGAAAGGTAGGTGGTAAGCAAAAGATTATCCGCCAAGCCTGAGGCCATTTTGCTAAGTGTGGCTGCCGAAGCCGGAGCCACAATCATCAAATCGGCCCAAATACCCATGTCCACATGGCTATGCCAGGTGCCGTCCTTTTCATCAAATGGAAAGGTGAGTGCCGGCTTCTTCGATAGGGTTGATAGAGTCAACGGCGTTACAAAGGCACGGGCATTTTCGGTGAGTATTACCTGCACCTCAGATCCTTCCTTTATCAGGAGGCGGACGAGCAAGGGGACTTTGTATGCCGCAATGCTGCCGGTAATGCCGACAATGATTTTTTTGCCTTTTAGCACCTTAGGCCAGAATGTCGGATGAAGGTTTGGTTTGCGCTTCCTTGGAAGGATTTCGGTAATAAATCTGCTCATCGATAAACTCCTGAACGGCAAGCAGCGTAGGCTTGGGCAACTTTTCGTAGAAGCGTGCAATTTCTATTTGCTCACGGTTTTCAAAAATCTCTTCCAGATTATCGCTGGATGAAGCAAACTCCGAAATCTTTTTGTTGAGTTCTTCTTTCAATTCGAGCGAAATTTGGTTGGCTCGTTTCGAGAGCATAGCCACAGTTTCGTAAATGTTGCCGGTTACATTGTTAAAATCGTTCATTTTACGTGTAACCGCCGAGGTATCCGTTTTAACTTTCTTGTAGTCCATATTGTTTCTTGTTTTTATAATTCTTCAAAATCAGCATTGCGCAGTTCCTCTTCTACTCTTTCGCGCATTTTTTCTGCATCTTTAATAAATACACTCTCGGGATATAATGCCACAAAATCGTAATAGGCTTTTACAGCATTGTCGAAGCGTTCCTGTTTCTTTTCCTCTATGCTCTTGATGGCGTAGTTATAATACGCGGTAATAATTTTATATAGGATATCTTCTTTAAATTCGGTATCGGGAAATTCCTTTAGCATGTTTTGATACGAAATAATGGCAGCCCGATAATCTTCCATTTTCAAATACAAATTGGCAATATTATAGGATTTTTTTTGCAGCTTATCTCTAAGTTCCACAATCAAATCAGTGGCCTCTTGTGCCTTTTCGCCATAAGGAAAACGGTTGATAAAAAGCTGAAATTCATCGATGGCTTCACGGGTAACGGTCTGGTCGAGACTGTATCGCGGGCTGTCCAGGTATTTGGTATAGGCCACCATAAAGCTGGCTTCTTCGGCAAAGTCGCTCGAAGGGAAATTTACCGAGAATCGTTTAAAATAATAGCTGGCCATGATGTATTCGCGCTCGTAGTAGTAGGAATAAGCGTAATAGTAATACAGTTTTTCGGCCTTGCTTGTGCCACGGTAAACCGGGATGAGCTGCTCGAAAAGCTGAAGCGCGCGATAGTAGTCGCCACTTTCGTAATATTCTATTCCCTTTTCGTATTTAAGATCGTTGTCGGTGCCCTTGAGCAGTTTTTGATGCTTACTACACGAAGATACCACTACAATTAAGGAAATCAATACGATAAAACCAATTTTTCTAAACATGGGCGCAAAAGTAATATTATTTAACGGATTGATTAACGGCAAACTCTTGCAAAAATTTTCATGTTTACAGTTTATTACTTTTAATAATGATTGTTTGCAATTCGAGGCCATTGCAAGTGATTATCAATAGAATTGTTATAATTTTGCGCCTTCGATAAAAATATAGTATTAATATTAAAACAAAACGTAATGGATATTTTCGACAAGTTTAAAAATATGGGTCCCCTGGGGCAGTATAATCGTAAAGCCTTTGGCTATTTTATGTTCCCAAAATTGGAAGGTGAGTTGGGGCCGCGGATGCGTTTTATGGGTAAGGAAATGTTGGTATGGTCGGTGAATAATTATCTGGGACTGGGCAATCATCCCGAGGTGCGCGAAGCCGATGCTCAGGCCGCCAAAGACTGGGGCTTGGCTTATCCGATGGGTGCACGCATGATGTCGGGGCACACCAGCTACCACGAAAAACTTGAGCGAGAACTGGCCGATTACGAGAAAAAAGAAGATGCTTACCTGCTCAATTATGGCTATCAGGGCATGGTGTCAATAATCGAATCGCTGGTAAGCCGGCGCGATGTGATTGTTTACGACTCCGAAGCTCATGCCTGCATCATCGATGGCTGCCGCCTGCATTTTGGGAAACGCTTTGTATATCCGCACAACGACATGGCCAATCTTGAGAAGGAATTGCAGCGGGCTACAAAAATCACCGACCAAACCGGTGGAGGGATTCTGGTAATAACCGAAGGCGTTTATGGCATGTCGGGCGACCTGGGTAATCTGAGAGATATTGCTGCTTTGAAAAAGAAATATAATTTCCGCATGTTGGTGGATGATGCCCACGGCTTTGGTACCATGGGAAAAACCGGCGCAGGTACCAGCGAGCATCTCGGCGTAATGGATGAGGTAGATGTGTATTTTGGAACTTTTGCCAAGGCTATGGCCGGCATTGGTGCCTTTGTGGCCAGCAAAAAAGAGGTGATCGAATATTTGCGCTACAATTTGCGCTCACAGGTTTTTGCTAAATCGCTGCCCATGCCTATGGTTATCGGTTCATTAAAACGTTTGGAACTTATCCGTACCCGCCCCGAAATAAAAGCCAATCTCTGGAAAGTTGTAGATGCACTTCAGGATGGTTTACGCAAAAATGGCTTTAATCTGGGCAACACCCAATCGCCGGTAACACCCGTAATTCTCGAAGGTGGCGTACCCGAGGCCACACATATTACCTACGACCTGCGCGAAAACTATGGCATTTTCTGCTCTATCGTTGGCTATCCGGTGGTGCCCAAGGGAGTAATCCTGCTTCGCCTTATCCCAACATCAGAACATTCGCTTGATGATGTTGAATATACCATTAAAGCTTTCCAAAAGGTGAAAACTAAGTTGGATGCCGGCGAATATTCGTCCACCGAAATGGTTGATGCACAAAAATTTATGAAGGCTTAATGTGCCTGGCAAAATACCCATGACCCATGTTTTTTTAACATGGGTTTTTTTTGCCTAAGGCAGATATATTCAAACTTGTTTATGCATATCTCACTTCACCTTAAAAAAATAATATGGATCAAACGCAGGATAAATATAAACGTACAGGCAAAAATTTTCTGATCATCTTTCTCAATTCTTTGTCCTACTTTATTATTGCATTTATTGTAATGTATCTGCTCAGCCAGTTTGCGACAGCTATTGCTGCTATGCAGTTCGATTTTTCCAGCATCATCTATTATTACAAGCTGACGTATGTTATCGATTCGGGAGCCTGGACTGGCGATGCTGTCAAATTATTGTATAGTCTCCCACCATTGTTAGCTTTGGTTTTTGGTGTAATCTCATTGATAATCTTTATTAATATGTACGACCACCTGGCCCATTTTAAACTTTTTTTTCTGTGGGCCTTTACCTTTTCGATCATCTGGTCGTTTGGAGCCTTGCTGGCTGGCACCATTCTCAACAAAGGGATTGGATATGTGGTGATGTATTTTTATTTTATGGATACCGGCAAATTGATCCTGTCCTTATTTGCACTTACCATGTTACTGCTGGTGTCAACCCTTACCACCAAGTGGTTTTTGTTTTCGGCCAACTCCTACTTTAATACCTTGAGCGAGCACAATCGCGCATTTTTTACTTATGCTAATATCATTTTGCCTTTGTTGGTGGGAACCCTGATTATGATTGCTGTGAAGCTACCCAAAATAACTTATTACGAGTTGTTTGTAATGCTTACCGGATTAATTTTTGCTGTTCCAATTTTGTTGCGATATGGCTTATTCCCGACTTTTTATTTCGATGAATTTCCGATACGCATCAAGCTGGATAAAATAGCCCTGGTAACCGCCATTGTTTTTTTAATCCTGTTCAGGGTTATTTTTTATTTTGGAGTACGCATCGGGTCTTCGGTGATATAGGTCATTGAAAGTCATGGTATGGCCCTAAGCCATGCTATGACTGATGTTAATCGTCCTTAAAAAGAGAAAATCTTTGATTTCTGCGAAAAGATAAAAGATTTCCTTAACTGTCCGGGTACACTCTATCAGGGTTTTTTTAATCCCGGAAACGTGGACACAAACCGTCCATCACAAGTTTTTAATGCCAGTTTGATTTCATCAAAGCTGGCATTTTTCATATTAAAAACTGTGTAACGCTCGCCAATATGCTCGGGGAAATGCGCATCAGAGCTTTGGATAATTGTGCAATCTTTAAGATAGGAGTGGGCTTTTCGGAATTTTTCGGGCGTAGTATATTTTGAGATTTCGAGGGCATCATAGTTCAAATCATCAGGTATAAACCCCAACTGGCTGCTAAGGCTGAAAGCCGAGCGATCGACATGTGCCGGAATAAAAAGGCCTCCCATAGCGTGGATAGTCTTTTCGATTTCTTCGATACTTTGATCCAGGGCTGAAATTAGCAGGTGTTGTTCTTCGTAAACTATGTTTTCGTCCCGGTCAACCACCACCTGATAGCCAAATTTATTCGGATCGTTTTTAATATTTACTAAATGGTTATCCAGGTATTTCTGGAGCATTTCCAGGCTCGCAATATCAGGAACCAATGCCACACAATGCACTTCTTCCTTGGAGGTAATCTCGGCTCCAAACAGCGCAAGAATTCCATTTTCGGCAGCCAGCTCGTTTATTAGCTGGCAGTGGCGCGTGCTGTTGTGATCGGTGATGGCGATAATATCGAGCGATTTCTGGCGTGCAGCAGCCACAATATTTTGAGGGCTCATCGCTAAATCGCCACAGGGCGAAAGCAGGCTGTGGATATGTAAATCGGCACGGAAGGCTTTCATGCTTGGGGCACGACTATGCGATTTTCATTTGCAAGAGATTATACACTTTTCCGCTTACCTCAAAACTCTCGGCACGGCTGCCCAGGATGGGTATGCCTTCTTCGTTGCTTTTTTCAAACGTGTCCTTTTCGGGTTTTAGCCCTTTTACCAGGATTATGGCTGCCAGGTCTTTGAGCGAAGCAATGGCCATAATATTTTTGTGCGTTTGAAGGGTAATCCAGATATTTCCCTGGTCGGCATGACCCATTACATCGCTCAGCAAATCGGAGGTATAGCCTCCGGTGATTGGGTTTGTAAGTCCTTGTTTTCCGCAAAAGACTTCTAAATCCAACATTTTAACAATATCATTTACAGTCATGGTATTTTGATTTTTTAATGATTTTTATTTTTCAAATTTATCTGCACCCCACACTTTTTTATGGATATTGACTGCATCGCCGGGTTTCAGCATTCCTTTTTGCTCGTAACGTCGCTGGATAAAAATGCAATTTTCCAATATGGCACGTCCCTGCACAATATCTTCGGCCAGGGCACGGCAGCCCGGCGAGCCACACACGCCACAATCTACCATGGGCAACAGCTGCATAATCTGCCGTATCAGGTTCATCTTGCGCAGCGATTCGCCCATGTCATCGTCCAGTTTCATCATCGAGCGAGGCGGTATTTTTTCGAGTTTGATGAGGGCTGGTAATTCCTTCTCAAAATCCAGGGCAGTTTTATTATCTGCTGAAATATTTGTTTTTGCAGCTCTTGAGCGCATTCGTTCGGCACACAAAAAGCGGTTTTCTACCGTCAGCACGCCACCCGCACAACTCTCGTCGCAGGAGCGCAGTTCCAGAAAATCAAAATTGGGATTTTCCTCCTGCTCCAGCTTTTCCAAAAAATTAGTTACGTTGTGCACCCCATCGATGGCCATTTTGCGCCCTGTGGCGTGATTGGATTCGCCGGTAGTAAGACTCCACAAAATATCATCGGCTGCCAAATTAAAACTCTTGATGGGCACAGTTTGCAATTTATCGCTGCTTTCCTGAAGTTTTTGAAATACCTTGTTGAAAATTTCGTCCATGTTGATGACCCCCGAAATGGGCGAGTCCTCCTCCTCGGCGGGACTTTTAATAGCTGCAATCTTGGCCGGGCATTGGGTGAGGTAAAAAATGCCAGTCTCCGATTCACTGGCACCCTTTTCTTCGAGATATTTGCGAAACCACAGGGCAGATACATCAAGCGGCGGCTTTAGCAGGATGAAGTTTTGCACCAGGGCAGGGAATTTTACCTGTATCAGCCTAACGATAGCAGGGCAAAAAGCAGAGATAAAGGGCTTGCAATCATTTTGTGAAGTCAGCATTTTTGCAGCCTCGGCTCTGATTATTCTTACCCCGTTTTCTATTTCAAAAACGTGGGTGAAGCCTACATCAAGCAGTGCCTGGTAAATTTTGGGGATGGGATATTTGGCCGGAAATTGCCCAAAAAAAACTGCGGGCACCAGGGCAACACGGTATTTGTAATCGTAAATTTTTTGGAAATCATCCTGCTCGATGATGATGGCACTTACCGGACACACCCGGTAACATTCGCCACAGTCGATGCAGCGGTTGTCCATAAGCCTGGCCTTGCCATTACGCACGCGGATGGCATGGGTAGGGCAGATGTTCATGCACTTGGAGCATCCGATGCACAAGTCATCCACAATTTTTAAAGCATGATGAAAATCTTTCATTATCAAAAATCCATTTTTCCCGATTTACTATTTGCGATTTTTTTAGGATAAATTGATGATCATTTCCAGCCTTGTACCCTGTCCCGGCTGGCTCGAAATATTTAATTCATCCGTATTTTTCTTGATGTTGGGTAAGCCCATGCCGGCACCAAATCCCATTTCGCGCACCCGTGCATTTGCCGTCGAATAGCCTGCCTGCATGGCTTTATCAATATCTTCGATGCCGGGGCCATGATCGTCCACCACAATTTTAATTTGTCGGGTGTTTATCTCTACCGAAAGTGTCCCCTGACGTGCATGCGCTACCACATTTACCTCAGCTTCGTAAACTGCGACCACGGTGCGTTTTATCAAAGCATAGTCGATGCTGAGCTGCTTTAGTGTTTTTTTTATATCGCTCGAAGCTTTGCCCGCATCGCTAAAGTTTCCGCCTTCTATCGTGTATTCCAAATTCAGCATCTTTTAATACAGGGGTTTTATAGCGTTTTGGTAAAGAATTCCACTGGTTTTAAATACAGAAAATTCGGTTTCGAGAATAAAAATATTGAGTTCCTGCGCAAGTTCAATCATTTCGGGGGAGGCTTTTTTTCCGCGTGCCAGCACTATTACATTTATGTCGGCCATTTCGGCGGTGCGTATGGTTTGCAGGTTCGACAGGCCTGTTATCAACATAGGATTATGCATGTCGAGCGTCAAAACATCGCTCATCAAATCGGAAGCAAAGGCTTCGTAAATTTCCACTCCGGCATCATTGCTGCCACTTACACGTTTGGCGTTAATAATTTCGGACAATACTTCCAGTGTCATTTTTAGTAATTTAAAATCAAATAGCAATTAGTTATCAGCGACAAAAATAACACGCTTACCACGGATACAACAAATTGTAAGGTTTTATTTCATGCTGATTTTAAGTATCGAAAACGCTCGTTTTTTGTTGATTATCAATCGTTATGCCTGGCACTATTGGATATTTCCTGTTATCATATTAACAAATAAAGTGCTTCAACTTATTTTCTATCAGGATAATATTATAATTTAGCAACTCAATTACGAGTACTCACCAAAACAAAACAGGATAATGAACATAGATTGGAAAAGTTTGCCTTTTGGCTATTTCAAAACGGATTACAACGTGCGCACCTACAACCGCAATGGTGCATGGGGTGAGCTGGAAATCTCATCCTCTGAATACATCAATATTCACATGGCTGCCACCGCGCTGCATTATGGCCAGGAAGCCTTCGAGGGCATGAAGGCCTTTATGGGTAAGGATGGGAAAATTCGTGTTTTTCGCTGGGAAGAAAATGCCAAGCGGATGCAGAACTCAGCCCGCGGCGTGATGATGGCCGAAGTTCCCTCGGATTTGTTCAAGGAGGCGGTTTTTAAAGCCGTAAGTTTGAATAAAAAATATGTGCCGCCTTACGGGCTTGGTGCTGCACTTTACATCCGGCCCTTGCTGATTGGCTCGGGACCCGAGGTTGGCGTAAAACCCGCACGCGAATATCTGTTTATGGTTTTTGTTGGTCCGGTGGGTCCCTATTTCAAAGAGGGCTTTAATCCGGTTGAACTACAAATTATCAGCGATTACGACCGCGCCGCGCCCAATGGCACCGGCCACATCAAAGTTGGTGGCAATTATGCCGCCAGTCTTATTGCCCTCGATCGGGGCAAAAAAGAAGGCTTTGCCTCGGTTATTTTCCGCAATTCGGCTGATCGAAAATTTATCGATGAGGCCGGTCCAGCTAACTTCTTCGGCATCAAAGGCAATACCTACATTACGCCCAACTCGCCCTCCATCCTGCCTTCGATTACCAATATGAGCCTGCGCCAGATAGCCAAGGATATGGGTCTTAAAATAGAATTGCGCCCCGTGGCCATCGACGAGCTTGGCGATTTTGACGAAGTGGGTGCCTGCGGTACTGCCGCCGTAATTTCGCCCATCAAAAAAATCGTGGATCGCGACACAGGCAAAGTTTTCGAATATTGCAAGGATGGTAAAGCCGGCTCTGTAAGCACCCAATTGTACAACAAACTCAGAGGCATCCAGGAAGGCACCGAAGCTGATGTTTACAACTGGAATAAGATTGTGGAGTAATTAGCGCTTGTCTTTAAAGTAATATTTAGAAAAATATACGATTTCAGATTAACGATTTTAGATATAAGATGTTGGTGATATTCAACACAATCTAAAATCTCCGATCGTCCCGAAAAGTCAAAAATTTTTAATTTTTGTTTCTTTTCGAGAATGTACGAACGTAGCTCGGCATTAATCTTCAATTTTAAAATAAAAAAAGTCGGCACTTTTGAATAGCCCCGGCTTACAGCCTGAGCATGTCGAAGGCTAACCCGGGAAAAAATGAGCTTAAAACATCGCTATCCCGGGCTTAATAAATTATCATTAAAAACAATCCCGTTCATCATCCGATGGACGGGAGTGTTTTTTTTACCTCACTAGCTCAAGCAGTCAGGTTCTTTTCGCTTCACTCATCATTACCTTTCAATTCAAAAAAAATTGAGTAAACTCTTAATTTTTTAAACGTTCATATCTATATATATAAATGTATATGGATTGTTAAAGTAGCGATTTTACTTGCTTTTCATCCATTCTCATTCTATCTTTGGGCGTTTAATAAAAGAATTGAAATATAATTAGATGCGCTATGAAAACTTTAAAGAGTGTTTTAATTTCGGCTTTGATTTTTTGTATTCTCACCTTTGCCTGGGCTCAGCAAAATAAGCCGAAAAAAGAAGTCCGGGCCGAAAAAGAAACTGCCTTCGTAATTTCAGGCAATAGCATTATGGCTCCCCTGATAGCACTTTGGCAGGATGCCTATCTAAAACAATTTGAATCAGCCCCAATACAACTAATCGAATCGCACCACGCATCGGTAGCAGATGCAGTAGCGCAGGGCGGAGCAGATATGTTTATGTTTTCGGGCATGGAGCAATCACTGCCCGAAGATGCCAATCTGTGGCAGATGAAAGTTGCCCGCGAGGCGGTAGTCCCTGTTTTTAGCAGCAGTAATCCCTTTGCCGAAGCCATCAGGGAGAAAGGTCTGACCCCTGATCAATTAATACAGCTTTTTACTTCCGAAACACAGCTTACATGGGGAGCATTGCTGGATAGTGATAATTCCACACCGATAAATGTTTACATCCTCGACCCACACAACGGTGCAGCACAGGTTTGGGCAAATTTTCTTTTTACTAAAGTTGATAAATTAATAGGGAAAGTGCTTGCAGGCGATGAGGAAATGATTGCCATGCTGCGCAATGATCCGATGGCCATTGGCTTTTGCAACCTAAAGTATGCTTACGATCTTCCCGTTGGCGACCCTGCTGCGGGGATAAGCATCCTGCCCATCGACCTTAACGTAAACCAACGCATCGACTACACCGAGCGTATTCCTGATAAGCTGAAAGAAATGCAAAGGGTGATATGGCTGGGTAGCTATCCTTCAAACCTGTGCAGGCCGCTTTCGCTGATAGCGGCAAAAAAACCGGATGATGAGAAGTTGCTCCATTTTCTCTCCTGGATTTTGAACGGGGGTCAGGCGATGGCCTGCGATAATGGCTACTGTCGTCTGCGCAAATCGGAACTAATAATTCAACAAAACTGCTTGTCGCAGGATTGATTACGAGTGAATACCGGCTTTGTGCTGAAATAAAGTTACAACGAAGCCATACATTAGCGTGTATGGCTTTTTATATGTTTGCACGATTGGATAGCTCATTACAATTTTTCCGAAGTGCTGCGGCAGGGTGTCGCGTTAACAATGACATATTTTTGCAAACGTCTGGATATCAAGAGATTTTTCCCTTCGGTATCAATGACATGTTTGTTTAAAACACAGAATATCAAGAGATTTCTTGGCGCACTTGCGACCTGGTAAGCCTGACTGGCCAGGCAGGCTTATTTTTTATTTTAACCTTAGTAGAAAAATGATTCCTTAAGAAAAATCAACCTTATTAATTTCCAGATTGGATAAGGTTAAAGGCGCGTTGTGGTCGTATTTTCTACTAAGGTTTTTTTGTGATGATAAGCCTGTCTGACTGGCCAGGCAGGGTTTTGATGTTATATCAATAACATTATTTTGGAAATAGACCTCTCCATTCTCAGACTTATAGGGGATTTGTTGTCGTGAGAAATCTATTTTAATCGCTGGTCTTATTTTTATCAAGAAACAGTAACTTACCTTAAGCCGTTACTTCCATCACTTCCTCGTATCTCAAGTTGTCGATGATGAAATTTTGACGGGTAGGCGTATTTTTTCCCATGTAAAACGAAAGTAGTTCCGAAAGGGATTGTCCTTTCTTGAGAATTACCGGGTCGAGGCGCATGGAAGATCCAATAAAGTTTTTGAACTCATCGGGTGAAATCTCACCCAGGCCTTTAAAGCGCGTTATTTCCGGGTTTAGCTTTAGCTTGTCCAGGGCTGCCCTGCGTTCTTCATCGCTGTAGCAGTATATGGTTTTCTTCTTGTTGCGCACCCTAAACAGCGGCGTTTGCAAAATATAAAGGTGGCCGGTTTTTACCAGGTCGGGATAAAACTGGAGGAAGAAAGTGAGTAGCAGCAGGCGGATGTGCATACCATCCACATCGGCATCGGTGGCCATCACAATATTGTTGTAGCGCAGGTTTTCGAGATCCTCGTCAATGTTCAATGCCGATTGCAACAAGTTAAACTCCTCGTTTTGATACACCACTTTTTTGCTCATGCCATAGCTGTTGAGTGGCTTGCCCTTGAGCGAAAAAACGGCTTGGGTATTCACATCGCGCGATTTGGTAATGGAGCCGCTGGCCGAATCGCCCTCGGTGATAAAGAGCGTACTCTCCAGACGGCGCTCATGGTTTTGATTGTAATGAATACGACAATCGCGCAGTTTTTTGTTGTGAAGGCTGGCCTTTTTTACACTGTCGCGAGCCAGTTTTTTAATACCGGCAATTTCTTTTCTTTCCTTTTCCGAGCGCAGGATTTTTTGATAAATAATATCGGCGATATCCGGGTTAATGTGGAGGTAGTTGTCCAGATTGCGCTTAACGATGTCGGTTATGAAATTGCGTATGGTTTGGCCTTCGGGTTCGATGTATTGCGATCCGAGCTTGGTTTTGGTTTGCGATTCAAAAATCGGCTCCTGTACCTTGATGCTTAGCGCAACCACAATGGAGGCCCGCACATCCGAGGGGTCGAAATCTTTTTTGTAAAACTCGCGGATGGTTTTTACGAAGGCCTCGCGAAAAGCCGTCTGGTGGGTGCCGCCCTGGGTTGTGTTTTGTCCGTTTACAAATGAGTGGTACTCCTCGCCGTGCTGGTTGCTCATGTGCGTAAAGGCAAACTCGAAGTCGCCCTCACGGAGGTGGATAATCGGGTAAAGCGCGCCGCCGTTGATGTTGCGTTCAAGCAAATCGAGCAGGCCGTTTTTGGCATAAAAACGCTCTCCGTTGAAATAGATGCTTAGGCCGTTGTTCAGGAATACATAGTTCCACAGTAGCTTTTCTACATATTCGGGGATAAAGTGAAAATTGCCGAAGTATTTTGCGTCCGGGGTAAAAGATATGAGTGTGCCATTTCGATCTTCTGTTTTTTGATTGGGGAAATCATGGATGATTTCACCACCCGAAAACTCAACCATTTTTGTAATACCATCGCGCACCGATTGAGCCTTAAAGAACGATGACAGGGCATTAACGGCCTTGGCACCTACACCATTGAGGCCCACTGATTTCTTAAAAACTTTGGAATCATATTTTGCCCCGGTATTAATTTTGGCTACACAGTCGATAACCTTTCCCAGGGGGATGCCCCGGCCAAAGTCGCGGATGGTAACGGTTTTGTCTTCAATGCTCACCTCGATGCGCCTGCCATTGCCCATCACAAATTCATCAATCGAGTTGTCGATCACCTCTTTGATCAGCACATAAATGCCATCGTCCTGCGATGAGCCATCGCCCAGCTTGCCGATGTACATGCCCGGGCGCGTTTGTATGTGTTCGTTCCATTCGAGCGACCTGACCAAATCATCACTGTATTCTATTTCCATAGATTATCCTATTTTCAACCCGCAAAAGTACTGCTTTGTTTTGTTGTTAGAGCCGGATTGAGCCAATAAGTTTTCAAACTATTGTGAACAAACAGCTAAGGTATGGCTTTATAAAAAATCCCGACTAAAGTTCAAATTCCTATATTTGTAGCTTATAAAATTTAAAAGATGCGCTACTATCATTTAATCATAGCTCTCCTGCTAATCCTTATTTCAATATCCTGTCGCAGAACAGCCTATCAAATTGTTTATCCCTCGCTTAACGATGGCCGCTACGACAGCGAGTTTCCTTATCGCAACAGCTCAGATGAATTGGAGGTGATTTCGCACTCGGTAAAAAAAATCTATTGTCTGGTGGAGTACAACCGTTATCATTTTGATGCCACACAGGCAGTAAGCCGCACAAAGTTGCACGATCAACGCCTGAATCGTACAGCGCAAGCCAAAAGCTATTCCAACGAATCGGTGCATGGCACGGCCACAATTATCTATAACGAAAACAACAAAGTGGTGGTAATTACCTGTGCCCACGTGGTGGATTATCCCGATACTCTTTTCAGCTACTTCCTGGATGCTCAAAACCAGGAAACCGAATTCTTGGAAAGTGTGTCGATAAAAAAGAAACAGAACAATTTTATCCGCGAACTGCCCGACAGTGGCGAACTCGAAATTATTATCACAGACCAGGAGCATGATATTGCCTTCCTTGGCAATACCTTTGAAAACCCCAGCCCCTCAAATCCGGTGTTTGCTTATCCGGTGGGCATCTCCAAAGATCTTGAATGGGGCAGTTTTGTTTATATTATGGGCTACCCTGCCGGCTACCAAATGGTTACGCGTGGCATTGTGAGTAATCCCAAACACAACAAAAAGGATGAATTTATTGTTGATGCGCTTTTCAATCAAGGCATCAGCGGAGGTATTGTGCTGGCTGTGCGCGATGGAGTTCCCAATTTTGAACTCGTGGGTTTGGCACGCGCGGTATCGGCAAACTACAAAAATGTGTTAAAGCCACAAAACGAAAGCCATCAGGAAGTGTATAATCCTAACATTCCATACCAGGGCGATCTATTCGTAAAAGTGGAAAAAGAAATTAATTACGGTATTACCTTCACCATTTCCATCCAATCCGTGCGTGAATTATATATACAAAACAGGAATATCTTTACCGCTAAGGGTTATAATCTGGATGGTTTTTTTGAAAATTAGCGACTAATCAAAAATTTCTTAGCTGGCACAGCTATCGTTTTCTTTCCAAGACGAACTGTTGTTTTGATAAAATAAATACCGCTGGTAAGCTCCTTCAAATCAACATCTACATACTTTCGGTCAATTCCGGTTTCTTGATGAATAAGCCCGGCAATAAGCGAATAGACCTGGTAATTGGTGATAGTGGCGGATTCTGATTCGATGCGAAAAATACCATCGTTGGGATTGGGATAGATTTTTAGTGGTTTAATCGAATAATTTCCAATGCCCAGGTCATTGCCCGTAGTAAAGATTGCCCATAAAGTATCTGCTTGCACGTTCCCAAATTCATCCTGAATACTATGAGGCCGTAGGGCGATATAATACTGTTGATAACTTTCGAGCCAATTATTCGGATACAATTTGATCGTGTTTTTTTCGGTGCTAATGGATGCTTCAAAACTTACATCGCTGCCATTTAGCGTGTCATTTTTAAACACGAGCATTGCAGGCAAGTCTTCATTTGTTATTTCACTTCCGTCTGTTTTAAAAATCTGTTCATCAAAATGCAATTGCACAGTTATGTCGCGAACAACATCGTTGGATCCGTTGGCCGGGATAAACAAAGTCTTTGGCTCCAGGCTATCACTTACATAATACACAAAGTCCTGTGCCTGCTCCAATACCTGACCGTTTTTATCAGCAAAACTGTGGCCTGTAAAATGAACAAGGTAGGTTTTGTTGTTCAACAAGGTGTCGGGGATCAGGGTAATTTTACGTTTCCAGGTATCGATAGTGCTTTTATAGCCAACCGGGTTTCCACCCGCACTATCCCTTATCAGAGAGATAATTTCAGAAAGGTCATTTGATTGAATATAGCTGCTGTCCGGATGAAATACGGTTTCGCTAAAAACGAAGCTAAAAAATGTGGTGTTGGATATATATGAACCGTTTACAGGTATTGCACGCATCTGCGGGGCTAACTCATCATCCAGCACCGCCTGCACGTTTACCTGGCAGGCAATGCGCTGGGCAAGGTTTCCCTCGAATATGGAATCGTAGTTAAAGGTAAAAACATCTCTAATCTCGCCTTCGTGAAAACCAGGGTTAAACTCAATAAATAATTCTGCTGATGCTTTTGCAGGGATGCTAAGGGGTAGGGGTGTGATTAGCTGAAAGGCCTCGTGGTGATGGTGAGCACTGCTAATTTTAATTATATAATCGGCATCGTTGTACAGATTGATGGGTAGGATTGGAGGGTTATCGGTATCCGATTCAAAGGTGAGCGTATCCTTGTCGGGAACGAGCAATTGATTTTTCCATTGGCCTTTAAGCACCCGGTAGCAGTGTACCCAGTCCGGGAGAATAGCTTCCCAGCACTTTTGATTATTAGCGTCCACTTCGGTAAAATTTGGAGAAACTACATCAACAGACCCCCAGCCAATAAGTGTGTTGCCGTTGGGCAAGCGTCGAGTGCTACCCGTTGCAGGGGCAAAGATTGCGGGATCGTTAATGTAATTCCATACCCGGCTTGCAGTAAGGTTTTCTTCATCCAATTCATATTCGATGGCCTGCGAAAACAATGGGTCGTGCAGGTTGCCATTGTCGTAGAGCGTAAGGTTGCCGTTTGCCAATCGACGTGCATCGTGCTGATAAGTAAAGCCAACAGTGTCGTTAGTAAAAGTAAACATGTTGTTGAGTGCTTTGGGGCCAAAGCGCCAAATGATAGCACCCGTATTTCTGTTGATCTTGGTGATTTCGTTCAAGTGGCGGCTCGATAGTAAAAGGTGGCCATCGTTATCGATTTCGAGGCTATTGCCATGCACACAGTCGATATGGCCAGTGGTGAGATCCTCAGCATAAGCATCAGTAATGGCAAAGTGATCCCAGCTTCGCCACTGAAATATTACATTGTCGCTGCTGTCGGTTTCCTGTATCACCAAGCCTACAACCGAGGCGAAAGGGCTGCCACCATTAACCACGGTATCCATCCCTACAATTTGTGCATCGTAGGCCATCAGTATTGTGTTCCCGTTTTCGAGCAGCAAACCCTCATGAGAATCTACCATATATCCATTTTGCATTTTCAGTGTATCAATAATCTGGTAATGGTTGTTGAGTATGTAATAGCATTTTGATGCAGGAAGGGATGAACTCCCATAAAAGTGCATGAGTTTGTTTTGGCCGGTAAACTTAAAATCGCTACAGTGTTCATCATACTCCCGGTAAAAAACCGGAGTGCCATGTGGGTCGATAATTTGAATATATGGACTGAAGCCGCTAATTGAAGGGGTGCTGATTAAGAAATAGCCGGGTGCAGGCTGTGTGTAGTGCAAAATTTCAAGGCCTGGGAAATCATCAGGTGTGTCTATGTCTGAATGCGGAAACCCCTTTGCACTTTGATTCAAGCTCGAACTTTGCTCAATATTTTGCATGCTGTCACCTTGCAAATGGAGATCGGATGATAATGCGCTGTTGATAAAGTCAGGACTTTTATTTTTTGAAATCATAAAACTAAAACTGGTGTCATTGATAAAAGTACCTTTCTCCAAAGATCTAAGGGTTGATACTTTTACTGCTATTTCTTCACCCATTTTAAAAGGATGCCCCGGATAAAAAACGAATGTCCGGCCATCATTGGCCAATTTTAGCTCTCCTTTTATCAATCCGCTCAACGATCCTGTAACGCTAAGGCTTTTGGATAGGGTCTGCGCCTGAATGCTAATTCCACCGTGGCGCAAAACAATGGTGTTTTCGGGGTTAATAAATTTTGACCCATCTTGTGGCGATAGGTATTGCCAGCCCGTTTGGGCAAACAAAAGAGATGGAAAGAGGAGCAGGAAAAAAATGAGTGTAGAAGTTTGATTTCTCATAGCTGATTTTTTTTTGCTTCGATACTTGAATTCGATGATTATTTGGAAAAATACGAATATTGAAATACAAAACCTGCAAACATTTCATTTTCATGTTTGCAGGTTTTGTAATATCAAAGCATTTTTATTGTTTGATGATTTTTTGCGTTCCTGAAGAGCCATCTTCAAAATGAACCATCATAAGATAAACGCCAGGCTTGTAGCTGCTCAGGTCGATTAGTGCAGTTTTATCTGTCGTTTGCCAGTCCATAATTTTGTTACCATTCATACCGAATAGCTGAATATGTTTTTGGCTCGATTGCTCAAACGAAATAGTAAGGTTTCCTTTAGTAGGATTGGGTTGGAGATGAAGTTCTCTGGCTGTATTATTATCAATACCCAAATCATCACCCGTTTCGAAATGCGTGTACTGCAGATCCTCGATTACATTACCAGCCATATCCATCAGCATTCCTGGAATCATCTCAAAATAATAATATTTAAAGGCATCCAGATTATTAACCGGATGGATGGTGATCAGACTTTTAGCTTCATCAATCATTCCCATTACTGCAAGGCTATCGCCATTAGCATCATCTATCTTCAAATTAAATAAGCTGGGAATATCACTGGAAGTGATTTCAGTGCCATTCGATTTTTGCACTGCTTCATCAAAGCTAACCGTAATTATGGCATTAAGATATACATCTGTAGTGCTGTCAGCAGGATTGATTTCGATGTCTGGGAGCTCATCATCAATGGTAGTAAAAGTGCTAATGATTTCGGCATCAACAATATGACCCTCGCGATCGGCAACACTTCCGCCCGGCAATTCAAAATAATAGCTATTGCCCGCATTTAATTTTTCATTGGGACGGAGCACGATTTTACGTTTCCATGCATCCAGGTAGGCAGTGAAATCTACATCTCCGCCGTTGGCATCGATTTCTTTAAAAACAAGCATGTCCCGCAAATCCAGCGATTTGATAGTACTGCCATCAGGATAAGCCAGGCTTTCGTTAAAGTTAATTTCGATGCTGCTTTCCCTGTCCACATCGGCGGCTCCGTCCATGGGGCTAATAGTCCACTCCGGGGCATGCAAATCCTCGATGTAAGCGGTGATGAATATTTGCCGGGCTATGCGTTGGGGCAAAGTGTCGAGGATGAAGGAATCATAATTCAATGTTAATACATCATCCAGTTGGCCTTCTTCGTCAGTGGGGTTGAGTTGAAACTGGAAATTCACAGTTTCGCCTGCAGGGATAACCAGGGGCAGGGGTGATGTTACCTGATAGCAAGCCAGGAAATTGTGCGTGCTGGTAATTTGTATTTCGTGCGTGCTGTTGTTGGTAACAGGGATAATTTTTGGCCATTCCACATAATCATCATAGGTACCAAAGTCAACGCTATCCAGTGCGGGTACAAAAAGATCGCTAATCCAGTTGTATTTCAATCCGCGGTAATGGCGTGCATTGTTAGGCCATTCTACTTCCCATACTTTTTCTTTTTCGTAGGTGGTCTCGGTTAGGCATATCGGCCAGGTAATGCCCCAAGAGATGAGGGTATTGCTATTGTCCAGGCGTTGTGAACTGCCCCTGGCTCTGCCGTAAACTACCGGATCGTTAATATAGTTCCATACGCGGGTAGCGATAAGGTTTTCCTCATCCAGTGCGTATTCTAAGGATTGCGAATAGGAAGGTTCGTGATGGTTGCCGTTATCGTAGAGGGTAATGTTTCCGTTGGCAATCCGGCGGATGTCGTGCTGATAATAAAAGCCGATAGTATCATTAGTAAAGGTGAACATGTTGTTTTTGGCATTGGGGCCAAATCGCCAGATAATCTCTCCGGTTTCCAGATTGATCTTAGTAATTTCGTTCATGTGTCGGCTTGATATTAGTAGCATGCCATCATCATCCAACGCGAAAGCGTTGCCATGCGCATAGTCGATGGTTGATTTAGTGAAATCGATATGTGTGGCATCGGTAATGGCAAAATGATCCCAGCTTCGCCACTGAAATATCACATTGTCATTTTCATCGAGTTCCTGTATTACCAGGCCGGTAACCGTAGCATTGGGGTCGCCACCCTCTACAACAGTGTCCATGCCTACTGGTTGGGGGTCGTAGGCCATCAGAAAATAGTGCCCGTTTTCGAGCAAAAGCATGTCGTGTGTATCTACGTGATAGCCGTTGCCCATTGTTAGGGTATCATAAATTTCATAATGGGTATTCATAACCAAGTACTTATTAGTGGCTGGGTTTTGGCGATTCCTTTCGCCGAAGGCAAGACGGTTTCCCGGGTGCATTTTATAGTCCTGTGTCTCATTATGCCAGTCGCAGTAAAAAACCGGGGTACCATAGCAATCGATCACAGTATTGTAAAAGCCATAAGACGACCCATCGCGATTACCATTGGGTGATACGAAGGTATAGCCCGGAGCAGGATTGTCGTTTTCGGTAACTGTGGGTATGGGATAATTGTCGGGATAGTTGTTGTCGTTTTTTTGTTCGTGTGCTTTACCCTTCGTGGCATGGCTTGGGGCACCAGTGTTTTCAGCCTCAAGCTGAGCTATGCGTTGGTAATATTCAGCCAGCAGGGGCGTGTTGTCGGTGGCTTGTACCTCGAACGAAAATCTTAATGCCGGCAAAGCCTGGCCACTTTCTGTTTTTAAATCGGGTTCAAGTGCAAAGCGAATCGTTTCGCCATAGAGGAAAGGCCTGGCAGGTGTAACAATCAGTGTGCGATGGTCGGCCGAAAGTGTAATTTCTCCGTTTATTTCGCCCTGCTCCGATCCTGTGATCCGGACTTTGGTGGAAGGGATGCTTGACTCATCAATGGCTTCTCCGTGCCGAATAGCGATTTTGCTTTCGGCCTGCACAAATTTGGAACCCGGTTGTGGCGAAATGTAATTCCATGTTGTTTGCCCAAAAGCTATATTACTTAATAGGGCAATAAGAATGAGCAGCGTTGTGGTTTTGATTTTTTTTAATTGATTCATAGTTTTGCTTTTTTTGATAAATAAAAATGATGAAATAAAAATCTATTTGAATTGACATAAAATATTCTATTTTATAATATCAGTTTCAATTGCAAAAGTATGAAAATATTTTGTGGTTTCTTGATATTTAAATATTTACTGCTTTATAAATTAAAACCAAATATTAGCCTTTCGCAATTAATGATGATGTTTTACATCGGCCTTACTGGCAAAGCGATATAAAAGGTAGTGCCGGGATTTTGCTCCATGCTATTCTGATGGCTTTCGGCCCATATTTTCCCCTTGTTTTTTTCGATAAATTCGCGACAAAGCACCAGGCCAAGTCCGGTTCCTGTTTCGCCATCAGTACCTGCAGTGGAGGTTGGTTTGCTAAGGCTGAAAAGTTGTACAAGTTCCGATTCGGGAATACCCACACCGTTGTCTTTTATTGCAAGTACTACCATTCCGGGTATGTCGGTACGCTGCTCACATTCGATAGAAATAGTGCCATTTATCGGGGTGAATTTGATGGCGTTGGTAACCAAGTTTAGTATTACCGTTTTTATCATATTGGGGTCGGCATACACCATTTTGTGGCATACTCCAATATTTTGCAGCTTGATATTTTTTTTCTCAGCAGCACTTTTCAGCAAGGATAAATTTAATCGTATCAGGCTTGTATAATCGATAAACTCAGGCTCGTATGAAATTTTTCCTACCCGCAGCCGCGACCATTCCAGCAAGTTCAGCAGCAGCTCGTAAGCACTTTCGGAGGAAGACCTGATGGAGGTGATCATCGATATTTTGTCGTCTTCATCAAATTCGTTCCACTCTTCGGTAAGCAAGGAGGAAAAACCAATGATGGCATTAAATGGGTTTTTCAGATCGTGCGCGATAATGTTAAAAAAGCGATCTTTGGTTTCGTTGGAAATGCGCAGCTCCTTTTCGGAGGCTTTAAGCAGGCTCTCGTAATGTTTGCGCTTTATCGAAAGGCTTATCTGTGGCGAAATGGTTTCGAGTACCCGTTTATGTTCTTCGGTAATATTTTGGTCGTGCTCGTAGTTTTGTACTACCATTACGCCCAGTACTTCACCTTCGACCATCAGCGGAATACCCAGCCATACTTTTGCTATGGTTCCTACAACACTTATTTTTTGCTCCTCCACCAGTCGCATAATTTCCTTGTGCCGCAGCAGCAGACTTTGTTTTTGCTCGATAACGAGGGAGCTAAGTGTTTTCTCGGCCGGAAAGCGGTCGAAGCTATCGTTCTCATCGCGGAAATATGGGAGGCTTAACGAATTGGTTTCAGAATCGAAGAGTGCCAGGAAAAAGTTGCGTGTATCGATAAAGGTGGAAATTTCCTGCCTGATCAGGTCGAATAGCTCTTCCATTTCTTCGGTTATGCTCACAGCCTTAGCTACATTAAGCATCGCCTGATTAATCTTTTGGGTATGCACCCGATCGGTAATATCGCGGGTAACAATGATTACACTTGTTTTGGTAAGTGGTGATATCTTGGCTTCAAACCATAAATCTTTTCCATCCAATTGCAAGGGGTATTCTATACTGTGCGTGGTATTTTCCTGCAAACACTGATTAAAACTGCTCAGAAATTTCCCGACCAATTCCGGGTTAAAAAAATCACTCAAATTTCTTCCGGTAAGATCATCATCAGGCGAAATTAATAGTTCGGGGCGGGTAGGGGCAATGTATTCGTATTTCCCGTCCTTGTCGATGATAAAAACCAAATCATGCATCGCACTCACCAGCGAGCTAAGATAGTTTTTGCTTTTTATCAGTGCTTCCTGCTCTTGCTTGCGTTGGCTTATATTTTCGATGGTTCCCTCGAGTACCTCTTGTTGCAGGCTTTCATTGTATCTGCTACTTACCATTATTCGCACATCAATAGCCTGGCCGTTACGTTTTTTGAAAGCCGTTTCAAAGACTTTTAAGCCTTCTTTTCGACTTAGCTCATCCAGTATTTTTGTACGGAATTTAGGATCGAAATAAAGATCGTTACCAATATTCCCAACCATTTCGACCAGTTCATCGGGGCTGTTGTATCCGAGCATTTGCGCAAAAGCATCGTTAACTTCAATCAACCGTCCCTGCGGCATCGACCTGAAAAACCCAATGGGAGCACTTTTAAAAACTCTTTTATAAACATTCCCATTTGTTGTGCTCATAGTGCTGTTTGTTTTTTGTAGTTAATAATCTTTTCATTTTCGATAATTTGAAAGCAAAGAGCAACATTTTCAAAGATTCGGTTTGGGGTGGCATTTAATAAATCCTCATACATTGTCATCATTAATCTATTTTTTTTATGTTCGATTCTTTTTTTGATTGATGTTAAGAAAATACGAACAGCCAAAAATAGTTTAAAATGTAGAAAGGACAAGCCTTAGGGGAAAAATTGTGTTAAATTGTAAATAAATTACCCGGAATAAATAATTCAATATCGTTTTTGTTTAATTTTGTCTTATTCACCAAAACTCTCATCCAATGAAAAAGATACTGGTACCTATCGACTTTTCTGACCACACCGAAACTGTGTGCAGATATGCCCTGGAAATCATAAAAAAAACCGGTGGCGAAATCCGTTTGTTTCATGCCTATTACGATTTTATGATTTCTACTGGCAGTGTTTTTCCCTACACCATCGAAACCGATGGCGTTTTTAATCAGGAAATGATGGTTCGCGTCAGAGCTGATGCCCGTAAGGATATGAAAAAGATACATCAGCAAATGCTGGATGAGATCAAGGCCGAAGGCATCAAAAATGTTCGGATTGTTTTTACGCTTACCGGCGGTCTGCCCGAAGAGGAAATTCTAAACATCTCCGAAACTTATGCGCCCGACCTCATCATTATGGGTACACGAGGCAGAGGCGAAAAAGATATCCTTACCGGGAAGGTGTCAAGCAAGGTAGTGCAAAATACTACATGCCGGATTTTAACCGTGCCTCGCGATGCAGCCTATCGCGGTTTTAGTGATATTTTGTACCTCACCGATTTTAGTGATGAAGACAGCCGTGATATCGAGCGGCTTATCGAATTGTTTTCGCGTGATAAGCCGGATATTTATTGCGTTCACATCAACACCGGCAAGCAGGATGAAGAAGTGGAAATCAGGATGGAAAAGTTAAAATCTTATTTCCATACCTACCACCCGGGCGAATCTATTCATTTCGATATTATTTACAACGATGACTTTTTGGATTCCGTAAATACTTACGTTAAAGAAAAGCAAATCGATCTTATCTCTGTCCTTCACCGACGCAAGAGCTTTTTGAAGCGGCTCTTTGTAAAAGATCATACCCGTGCCCTGCTTTTCCATTCGGATTTGCCCCTGTATATTTTCCCCGAAGTTGAGAAATAGTGTCTGTCCATAAAGTAGATGCTTTGAATTGCCCCGGGTTTTAACCCGGGGAAAAATGTGCTTGGCCTGACATCCCCCTCGATTTCGCCACGCCAGTGGCGTGGCGAAATCGAGGGGGCTTTCATCCTTCTCATTCAATCCCCGCCCTAAAGGGCGAGGCAATTCATAATTCAAATATTTCAACTCAAAAGACAAGCCCTAGTTCGTAATCCCAAAAAATTTATCTTGCAAAGCCACAAAAGTTTTATATCTCACCCTTGGCACATTTCGTGCTGCGCATTATTGCTAAACCCTGCTAAGAAAAAGCAAATGCTTAGGAATTTGCCCTTGTAATTTGGGCTTTGTGATTATCTTTGGCGGCGCATAAAAACATGAAGCCTGCTTATGAAATTGTCGATCGTAATCGTTAATTACAATGTAAAATACTTTCTCGAACAATGTCTGCACTCGGTAATGAAAGCCACCGCAGGCATTGCTTGTGAGGTTTTTGTGGTGGACAACAATTCGGTGGACGGCTCGGTGCAGATGGTTGGTCAGAAGTTTCCCGGGGTAAAAATGATTGTCAACGCAGATAATGTTGGGTTTTCGAGTGCCAACAATCAGGCTATCCGGCTCTCGCAAGGCGAATATGTTTTGCTGCTCAATCCTGATACTGTGGTCGAGGATGATACCTTCAGCAAGATTATCCAATTTATGGATAGCCACCCCGATGCCGGTGGCCTCGGCGTGAAGATGGTGGATGGAAAAGGGAATTTTTTGCCCGAATCAAAACGCGGTCTGCCCACCCCGAATGTAGCTTTTTACAAAATTTTCGGTCTTGCCAAATTATTCCCAAAATCCAAAACTTTTGGCCAATATCATTTGAGCTTTCTCCCCGAAGACGAAACAAATCCTGTGGACATCCTCTCGGGAGCATTTATGCTGCTTCGCAAATCGGTGTTGGATAAAACCGGCCTGCTCGATGAAACTTATTTTATGTATGGCGAAGACATCGACCTTTCGTACCGCATCATCAAAGCCGGATACAAAAACTACTACTTCCCCGAAACGCGGATAATTCATTACAAAGGCGAAAGCACTAAGAAAAGCAGCATCAATTATGTTTTGGTTTTTTACCAGGCCATGGTCATTTTTGCCAAGGCTCATTTCTCCCAAAAAAATGCAAAGCTCTTTTCCTTGCTCATTAATATGGCTATTTATTTCCGGGCTTTTCTGTCCATCCTCAAGCGCGTAACCGATCGCATCCTCTTGCCTACCCTCGATGCTGTAATTGTTTATACGGGGATGTTTTTTATTCAAAGCTACTGGGCGCATTCGGTGGTCTTTGAGGATGGAAGCGATTACCCGCCCGAGTTTCTGATTATAGCCATGCCTGTGTATATTTTTATCTGGATCTTCGCGGTTTACCTCTCGGGGGGCTACGACCGCCCGATAAATATGTTCAAAATATTCCGGGGCATTCTGGGAGGCACCATGGTTATTCTTGTGGTGTATAGCCTGCTGGACGAGTCGATGCGCTACTCGCGCGCCCTAATCTTGTTGGGCGGATTATGGGCTTATCTTGCCATGACTGGCAGCCGTCTGTTTTTTAATGTTTTGGGTTTCAAAGGATTCAAAATTGGTGAGCTTGTCAACAAGCGTTACCTTATTGTTGGCGATGAGGAAGAAGCCGAGCGTGTTGCCCGCTTACTAAGCACCATCGAGTCGCAACCTGCATTTATCGGTTTGGTAAGTGCTGGCACTTCCAGGCAGGAAGGCTTTATCGGACATCTGGATCAGTTGAGCGAAGTAGCAGAAATATACCGGGTGAATGAAATTATTTTTTGCGCCAAGAGTATGCCCTCACGGCACATCATCGACAAAATGTCTTCGCTCAAGATGCCCGGGGTAGAATACAAAATAGCACCGCCCGAGAGCTTATCACTTATCGGCAGTAATTCCATCAATACCGCCGGCGATCTTTACACCATGGAGATCAATTCGATTGATAAATTTATCAATCGGCGCAACAAGCGATTTTTCGATTTTTCGCTCAGCCTCTTGCTCTTGCTGGTTTTTCCGGTCGTGCTTTTTATCGTTAAAAAACCCTTTGGCTTTCTACGAAATCTGCTGCTGGTTTTGGCAGGCCGAAAAACCTGGGTAGGCTATTGTAGCACTTCGGCAAAGCAAAGCGGGCAGCTTCCTAAAATTAAAAATGGGGTGCTCAATCCCGCCAATGCGCTGCATATTGCCAACCTGAACGAGGAAACCCTAGACCGACTCAACCTCTTGTATGCCCGCGATTATCGTATCAAAACCGATGTGGACATCATTATCAAGGGCCTTCGTTATTTGGGGAATTAATTTTTCATTTTCAAAACTTGATCTTACTGCGTGTGTTTCTCTAACATTTATGAACATAAGTAGAAACAGGTGATCGAATGCCGACACGAATTCAGCTGATTTTCACTGATCAGTGAAAATCTGTACCATCTGTGTAGTCCGTGTTCCAAAGTATTTAATATTACTTAACATATCGCCGGGCTTCAAATCCTTAATTTTGTGCCCCTCTAAAAAGGTGAACATTTGATGGCAGGCATTGTTTTTAGGGCAGTTATCCAATTAGTTAAAGTTTTAATATTAGAATATAGATGGCAAAGTTTGAAATTATCATGCCCAAGTTGGGCGAAAGCATTATTGAAGCAACCATAACCAAATGGCTCAAAAATCCGGGCGATACCCTTGAAGAAGATGATGCACTGGCCGAAATCGCAACTGACAAAGTAGATTCGGAAATCCCATCGCCGGTTGAGGGTAAAATGATTGAGCAACTTTACAAAGAAGGCGATGTTGTGCCGGTAGGCAAAGTGATTGCCATTATCGAGATTGAAGGCGAAGATGATGATGCCGGTGATGAATCTGACAACAGCCAGCAAAAGCAAGAGGCGGCAAAAGATATCCCTGCTAAAAAAAATGAAGAAACAGCAATAGAAGCAGATGAGATAGTCGAAGGCGATTTTTCTTCAGCCTCACGCTTTTATTCGCCATTGGTTAAAAGTATTGCCAAAAAAGAAAATATCTCGCTCAAAGAACTCGAGCAAATTAAGGGCAGCGGCAAAGATGAGCGCGTAAACAAAGATGACATCCTCAATTATCTTCAGCAAAAATCTGAAGGTAAAACCAGTGCTGCAGCTCCTAAGGCTGAAGCACCCGCCGCCCCGCCACCCAGAATGCAGCCTCCTGAAGTGAAAGCCGGTGGTGGCGATGAAATAGTGGAAATGGACAGGATGCGCAAATTGATAGCCGACCACATGGTGATGTCGAAGCAGGTTTCGCCCCACGTTACCTCATTTATCGAAGTGGATGTTACAAACATCGTTAACTGGCGCAATAAAATAAAGGATGCCTTCCTGAAAAAAGAAGGGCAGAAAATTACCTATACGCCGCTCTTTATCGAAGCAGCAGCAAAAACACTCCGCGACTATCCCAACATCAATGCTTCGGTGGACGGGACAAAGATTATCCGGCGCAAAAATATCAACATGGGCATGGCCACGGCTTTACCCAACGGAAACCTGATTGTTCCGGTTATTCGCAATGCCGATGAACTGAACACTTTAGGGCTGACCAAAAAGGTAAACGACCTGGCCGGCAGGGCTCGTGCCAACAAGCTCGACCCCGACGAAATTCAGGGAGGTACTTTTACGGTTACCAACTTTGGCTCCTTCGACAGCCTGACGGGTACGCCCATTATCAACCAGCCGCAAGTGGCTATCCTGGGGCTGGGCGCGATAAAAAAACGCCCCGTTGTACTCGAAACCGAGCAAGGTGATGTAATCGCCATCAGGCACATTATGATCCTCTCGCTCGCTTACGACCACCGCGTGGTGGATGGCGCACTCGGAGGCATGTACCTGCGTCAACTGCGCGACACGCTCGAAGCCTTCGACCAAGACACACAAATTTAAATTATCAGAATAATAATCAGAAAAGGCTGTAACCCACAGAATCGGATGCTGAGTTACAGCCTTTTCATCATTTTAAGACTTGCAATGGAACTTAATTTAAGCAAACCACTCGCCGTATTTGATCTCGAAACCACAGGTATTAAAGTTGCTACTGACCGGATTGTAGAAATTAGCATCGTTAAGATTTTACCAAACGGAGAGCAAAAAAAGTACACCAAAAAAATCAATCCTACCATTCCCATCCCGGCCAAAACCACCGAGATTCATGGCATCACGGATGAGGATGTAAAGGATGCGCCTACTTTTAAAGAAGTAGCTAATGAACTAACTCAGTTTTTTGGTAACAGCGATCTGGCGGGTTATAATTCCAATAAATTTGACATCCCGCTGCTCGTAGAGGAATTCCTGCGTGTGGATGTTGATTTCGATCTGAAAGGCCGCCGCTTTGTGGATGTGCAAAATATTTTTCATAAGATGGAACCCCGCACCCTGGCGGCAGCTTATCAGTTTTATTGTGGCCAGGAGTTGGTGAATAATCATTCGGCCGAAGCCGATGCGGTTGCCACTTACGAAATTCTTAAATCGCAACTCGACCGTTACAAGGGCGTGCAATACAAAACCAAAAAAGGAGTAATATCCGAGCCAGTGGTTAATAATATTGAAGCCCTGAGCGATTTTTCGGAGCAGTTTAGAAATGTCGATCTCATTGGCCATATTGTTTATGACGAAAAGGATGTGGAAGTTTTTAATTTTGGGAAATTCAAGGGTAAGGCAGTCGAAAAAGTTTTTGAAAAAGAAGGCTCCTACTACGACTGGATGATGAAGGGCGATTTTCCGCTCTCCACAAAAAAAGTTATCACTGCCATTAAGTTGCGGGCTTTCAATAGTTAACCAGGGTCTGTATTTAAAGTATCGGATAGAAAAATTTACGATTTCAGATTAACGATTTTAGATTTAAGATGTTTGTGATATTCAACACAAACTAAAATCACCGACTACCGCACATGCAGGATCAATTTTAAATCAACTTCCCATTTTCTATACGAATTTTCCCATCGGCAATTACAATTTCTGGATGGCCGATTGTCGGAAAACCCTCATAAATATTCAGATCACAATTTTGATGATGGCTTTGGCTTGAAATGATATTTGCTGTTTTGGGATTCCAGATTAGCAAATCGGCATTTGCACCTTCGGCAAGAATTCCTTTTTGGGGAAATAGCCCAAAAATTTGTGAAGCCCGGGTCGAAGTGAGATCAACGAAACGTTGCAGGTTGATTTTGTTTTTCAGATAGCCATAGCTAAACAGCAAAGCCAAACGATGCTCGATGCCACCGGCACCATTGGGGATTTTCCGAAAATCTGATTTCCCAACCATTTTTTGTTTAAGCATAAAGGGACAATGATCGGTACCCACCGTTGCAATACTGCCCTTTGCCAATGCTTCCCACAGGGCTTCATTATCCGTAGTGGTGCGCAGCGGCGGACTCATTACAAAGGCGGCAGCCTTTTCAAAATCCAGATCATATTTTGATTTATCCAGGAGTAAATACTGAGGGCAGGTTTCGGCATAGACCTGCTGGCCGTTTTTTTGCGCTTCCTTAATATGCGCCAGCGAAAGTAGCGATGAAACATGCACAATATAGATGGGGCACTTTGCTTTTTTGGCCAGCGCAATGGCCGTTTTTACGGCTTCGGCTTCCAGTTCGGGTGGCCGCGACATGAGGTGAGCTTTGGCCGCAGGCATTTCGCGCTGGGCATATTGATGCCGCAAACGCTCGATTGCATCTCCATCTTCGCAGTGCAGCATTACCAGGCCGCCAGCTTTTCCCACCACCAGCATAACCTTAAACAAATCATCATCATCGAGGCCAATGTTGTTTTTGTAGGCCATGTAGCATTTAAACGATTTTATCCCGTACTCATGGACGCACTCCAGGATTTCGTCAGCGGTGCTATCGCGCCATTCCACCGGACTTACGTGGAAATAGGTGGCGATAAGCGATGAAGCGGCTTCGGCCTTTCGCTCCACAAGTGCATCCACCAGCGACTGTCCGCGATGGGGCGTTACAAAATCGATAAGGGTGGTGGTGCCCCCGAAAAGTGCGGCGCGTGAGCCACTGTAAAAATCATCGGACGAAAAGCCTGCGGGGGTGGGCAAATGTAAATGCACGTGCGGGTCGATGCCTCCCGGAAAAATATAACGATCGCTGGCATCGATCACTCGTGTTTGCGAAACCGCCACTTTTAGGTTTTTACCTACCTGAGCAATGTGGCCATTTTGGATGAGGATATCCAAAATCTGACTGTTATCCGGGTTAATGATATTTCCATTTTTGATAAGGATTTCCATTGTTCCTGTTTTTTTAAAGCTTGTGGAACAAAGGTAATAATAATGGATGATGCCAGGCTATGGAAAGACTTTTGGAGAAATTTATACAATCTCTAAATCACTTATTTTTAATTTGAATCGACTATTCTTCATTGTTCCTAATGTTGATTTAATATGATTTACCGTTTCCTTTTTTAAAAATGGAGGAATCAAATCATTAAAATCAATTCCAAAAAGTCGGTGAATTACAATAATATCATCTCTCGAAAATGGCCGAACCCCATTCATCAACTCTGACATGTAATTCGGCCGATGACCCAATAATTTAGCCAAATCCTTTTGTGCGATTTCATTTTCTTTCAATTTGGCCTTAATTAACTGTTTTCGATTTTGCAAAAATAAAGACTCCGCACATACAATTCTTTCCGCCAAATCACTTTCTGTAATTTGGTTTTCTGTAATTTCGGATTCATTATTCCAATGCTTTGATTCATATTTTTCGATTAGCGACAATAAATGAGAACGAACAGGTTCTAACGAACGATCTTCCTTCACCATCCATCTTAACTTCCCGTGAATTGATGTTGCACGCTCAAAATCAAGCTCGTTATTCAATTCATCAATTATCAATATCTTATCAATTTCTAATCTATCCATGCTATTTAATTTTTCCGTGATTACGCAACCAGGTTTCAATTGTCCCCCGCCGGAAAGTCTTTTACATAAAGCCCATCTGCATTTTTTTGGAAGCCTACACGCTTCAGATATTTTTCGTGTTTGGGACTGCCGCAGTCGCAGATGGCCCGGCGATAACCGGCTTTTACAAAACTGGCCTGCAAGCCCTGATAGAGAAACTTACCATTGCGGAAATCGCGATATTGAGGCACCACATAGTCTAAGCCTACTTTTAAAGTGTGGTCGCCCTGGCGGTGGGCAAGAAAAATACCGGCCACATTGGTGTTGCGCAAAACAAAAAAACTAACCGTATTCATTTCGGGTTTGTAAACAAAGCCCGGAAAGGATTTTTGGATTTCTTTGTGATGAAAATCCAGAAACTTGAGCAGATACCTGTTGTCGCTTCGAATTTCGAGGATGTCGAAAAAATATTGCCGATTATAGATTTTAAACAGATAATAAAGATCGACAGTTATGATGAAACCATTGAGGGCAGCCACCGGCCAGGCTTCAATTAAAAAACCATAAGTAGCAAAGGTAGATGCCCCTGCCAGATTTATCCATCGGAAACGGAGGATGGAGTTCATGGTCATCGAAACGGCAATAATGACGGATGCCGCAAAGCCAATGTATTGAAGAATACTTTGATCCATAGAATTAAATATCAGTGAGGAAATGAAAACGCCGATTTTATCGTCCTGTTGCCTGCTGCATTTTAGCCCAAAGCCTGGTGGCTTGCTCGCGGGTAAATCTTAAAACTTCGTCTTCATCTACGTTCTGCACTTTCTTTTCCCTTACAATGAATTTTCCTTTTGCAATAACATCACTGACATGATTGGAGCTAAGCCCGAAAATAAAATGCCCCAGGAAATTATTCGCGTTAAAGGGCGTGGGTGAATCATAATCCAGGATTACCAGATTGTTCTCCCCATCGCCTTCAAAATCATTTTGTGCCAGATAGCGATGCACATTCCTGAAACGCTGATAGGCCGATGGAAAGTTGATATTGTCGTGATTCTGACCTGTAAAAAATGCGCTCTGGGCACTGCGCAACATGTCGCTATGCATGCCATCAGTTCCCATAAAAATGCGCTCACCCAGTTTTGACCCGTCAAAATATCCCACCTTATTATTCAAATTGCTTTCGATATTTTCTACCACCCAGGTTTTGGAATTCCTAAGCAGCTCGGCTTCCTTGCTGTCGAGATGGAGGCAGTGCGCCAGGATAGTTTTGGATGAATCCAGAAAACCAAAATCCTGCAAGCGCTCAATCACCCTTTTGCCGTATGTTTTCTGGCAATGTTGCTGATCGTATTTATCCTCAGCCACATGGATATGAACGCCCGAATTATGCTTTTGCATCAGTTCGCCCGCTTGTTTCATGCTTTGGTCGCCCAGCGTAAATGAGGCGTGCAAGCCTACCAGCCCCTGATTATTTTTTAGATAGTTATCGGTTTCTTCGATTCCCTGTGCAGCTTTTCCGGCACCATCACGGTCGCTTATTTCGTAGCAGAGCAGATGGCTCAGCCCAACGCGCTCGAAAGCCTTGGCAATAATTTCGAGCGAGCCACCGATGGCATTGGGCGAGGCGTGGTGGTCGATAACAAAGGTGGAGCCTGCCTTGGCGCAGGCCAAAGCGGTGGCCAGGGCACTGGCTTCGATCATATCCTTATCGAGGGCACTGTCGAGCGTCCACCAGATATATTGCAAAACTTCCCGGAAGTTCTCCGGGTTTTTGGCCGGAGCACCCATGCCCCGCGACAAAGCCGAATAGACATGATGATGCCCAACCGCAAAGGATTTGCTAACATACTTGCCCTTGCAATCAATTTGCTGAATTGGAATTTTGGATTCTGCAATGATTTTCGGATCAGGATTCAGAATTATTTTGCATTTCAGCCCTTCTTCTACAAGGATATCTGCCGGGGTAAAATCCAACGTTTCCCAGTTGATGAATGTCGTATTTTTAAGTAAGATCATAATTTATATTTATTTGGCTTATTAACAAACTTCAAACATATTGATAATTATATTTTTAGATTTTTTTTTTGTAACTAATCAGTCGATCCCCAACGGGGAATAGTGAGGCTTTGTGTTAATTTAAACTACAATACTGAATCCACTACGTGGAATCCGCCATAGGTGATCGAGTATTGAAGCAAGCCCAATTGTGTGCGCAATCTGGAATATTTCAATCATGACAATCATATCCTGTTTTTGTTAAGCGGCAGAGCCGCGCAATCTTTGTAGAAAAAAAAGTGCCTCGAAACCATGTAAGGTGCAAAGCACCGAAATATTATTATCCTGATTTTTTCAGCAAACCCTAACTATCAACTAATAATGCCGAGCTTCGCCCGAGCATCCACGAAAAATTAAAAAAAAACGAAGATTTTTTATTTTTCGGGACTATTAACAAATAACTATTTCCTTTTCAGCGGCAGCTTCGTGCGTTTTATTCCGTCAAAAGCATAAAAGGCGTTGGCCACAGCCGCCGCGGTAGGCACCAGGCCAATCTCGCCAATGCCTTTGGCACCATAAGGGCCAACGGGATCTTTTACCTCTACCATCTTCACCACAATTTCCGGGGTCTCATGGGCACGCAGGATTCCCAAATCCCGCATTTTCTCGCTCACCAAAAATCCATCCTCCATGGGCAGGTCTTCTGTAAGTGCATAACCCAAACCCATGTGAACGCCGCCTTCCACCTGGCCTTCAAATAGCATGGGATTCATAATTTTTCCTCCATCGTGGGCGGCCACCATTTTTTCGATCTGGCCTTTCTCATTCAAAATGCACAACTGGGCGGCATAGCCATACGAGTAATGAATCACCGGTTCTTCCACCTCCGCGCCAGGCTTAGTGGTCCAGTCGCAGATGTATTGCCCTCGGTAGCTTTTTCCGGCCAAAGTTGCTAAAGGCTGTGTTTTCAGGTCTTCTTTCAGAGCTTTTGCAGCATCGATTACCGCCAGCCCCACCAGTGCCGTTGCCCGCGATGAAGTAGTCATGCCGGTTTTAATTTGTGCTTCGGTGTCAACAGCTACTTCAATAATTTCGGGATCAATACCGGATTCTTCGCAGAGGGTTTGCAGAGCCATGTTGTGAACGCCTTGACCCATCTCTGTCCAGCCATGTTTGAGTATGATTTTCTTTTCAGTAATGATTTCGATGATGACTTTGGATTCGTCGATCATGCCGTTGCCCACGCCCGAATTTTTGATGGCGCAGGCCAGGCCGGTAAATTTATTTTTGTAAAAATCTTCTTTTACCGCCTCCAGCGAGGCGCGGATGCCCACGCCAAATACTTTTTGTCCGGTACTGGTACGCAGACCATCCACCAGGGCATTGTCGTAGCGGAACTTCCAGCGGTCGAAACCGGCCTGGTAGCAAATATCGTCGATGCAGCTTTCTAAGGCAAAGCACACCTGGTTGGCACCAAAGCCGCGCATGGCTCCCGAGGGGATGTTGTTGGTATAAACGGTTTTGGCTTCGATGTCCACCGCCGGAATAAAATAGCCCCCGGCGGCATGACCGGCCACACGTTCCATCACCTTCATGCCCACCGAGGCATAAGCTCCGGTATCGCCTACAGCTCTTAGTTTGAGTGCGGTCAATTTTCCGTTTTTATCGGCAGCCACTTTTATATCCATAAAAACAGGATGCCGCTTGGCATGAAGCCGGAAGGATTCGGGGCGGGTGAGGGTAATCTTTACCGGTTTTTTCATCAGATAAGCAAACAAGGCCGTTTGCCCCTGTACGCTCAAATCTTCTTTGCCACCAAAGCCGCCGCCATTAGGCACAAGGGTTACCCTTACCTTTTCCTCCGGCAAACCCAAAATAAGTGCCACTTGCCGCCGGTCTTCGTACACCCCCTGACTTTGGCTGTAAAGCCTGATGCCGCCATCACCATCAGGCAAAGCCACCGCAGCCTCTTTTTCCATAAAGGCATGTTCGATGCGCTGGGTTTCGTAATGGCCTTCCGAAAAGTAGTCTGCTTTGCTAAAAGCATTTTCTATATCGCCAATCCGGATTTGGCATGTATCGAAGTTGTTAGGCCTTTCGGGATGCACACGTTCGCTGTGGATGGCAGCATAAACATCCGTTACCGGATCCAAAATTTCATAAGCCACCCTGATAAGATCCACCGCCTGGCGCGCAATGGCATCCGTGTCGGCAACTACCCCGGCAATTACATCGCCGATGCAATGGGTGCATTCTCCTAAGCCGATCATCACAGGCCAGTCCGGGATAATCAACCCTACCTTCCGTTGGCCGGGAATATCTTTAGCGGTGAAAATACGGTGAACTCCCGGGAGTTTTTCAGCTTTTGAAGTATCAATAACCAAAACCCTGGCTTTGGGATGGTCGCTAAATTTTAAAGAAGCAAAGAGCATCCCATCCAAAAACAGATCGTCCACAAACTTGCGTTCGCCGATGGCCGTGGAATAGGCTTCATATTTTGGATGCGAAACACCCACTTTTCCGGAAGTTTTGGTGATTTCGATTTGTCCACCCTTTTCCAGGATTTCGGCAGCGTGTTGAATACCTTTTTCAATCTTTTTGTATCCGGTGCAGCGGCAGAGATGAGGCTTGAGGTTTTTTTGAATTTCTTCGATCGTGGGATGGGGATTATCCTGCAAAAGTACCTTGGTACGGCTGATGAAACCCGGCGTACAAAATCCGCATTGCACAGCACCCTTATTTACAAAGGCCTTTGCAATAACATCTTTTACATACTGGGGAAAGCCTTCGGGTGTAAAAATTATGGCTCCATCCAGTTTCTTCATCTTCATCACACACGACAATCTGGCCTTACCGTCGATTTCTACAGTGCAGGCTCCACAAGCCGATTGTGCCGAACAGCCGTCTTTTACAGCAGTGAGATGTTTTTCTAAGCGCAAAAATTTCAACAGGCTCTGCTCCGGGTCGCCCGAATAGCTGATTTGTTCGCCGTTTAATGTAAATGTGATCATGATAGCATGGTTTTTAAATGTTGGATATCCGGAATGATGGAATCCGGTTTTTTAAGGATGCTCTTTATCGCAGCCGTGTCTTTCAAGCCGCTGCCTGTGAGTAAGACTACGTTTTTGGTATTGGGAGTGAATTTCCCTTCACTTTGCCATTGCAGGTATCCGGCGTAGGCAGCAGCGGCGGCAGGCTCGGCAAAGAGGCCGTAGGTTTGGCTTAGTTTGGATGAAGCGGCAAGTATGGCTTCATCACTAACTAAAATGCCATCACCATGATAAGTTTGCATAAACTGCTGCGCCATAAAGAAGTTGCGCGGAATATCCACCGAAATCGAATCGGCTACCGTGGTGCTTTGTTTGATTTTGAAATCCAAAGTATTTAGATTATCAATCAGGTTGCTGCTTCCCTGCGCCTGCACGGCAATAATTTGTGGTATTTTATCGATGAAACCTAAATGGAGCAAATCTTCAAAACCCTTGTAAACGCCTGATATTATCACACCATCGCCCACCGGAACAAAGATTCGATCCGGTATCTGCATCTTTAGCTGGTCGAAAAGTTCGTAGCTTACAGTTTTCTTACCTTCGATGGTAAAAGGATTGTAGGCCGTATTGCGGTTGTACCAGCCAAATTCTTCGGATGCCTCGACACTCAAATCGAAGGCATCGTCGTAACTTCCCTTTACGGGGATGATGGTGGCACCATACATCATAATCTGCGCAAGCTTGGCCACCGGAGCCTTTTCGGGCACCAGCACGATGGCCCGCTGTTTTTGAGCCGCGCAAATTGACGCGATGGATGAGCCGGCATTTCCAGTGGATGCTGCCACAATAGTTAGCCAGCCCTGCTCTTTGGCGTAAGCCGAAACCAAGGCCGAAGCACGGTCTTTAAAAGAATAGCTGGGGTTTTGCGAATCATCTTTAAAAAACAAATCTTTATCAGCCTGATAAAGCGGCGTATTGCCAACTTGCAAAAAAGGAAGGCTGTCCAGATTTTGAATGGGAAGTAATTCCAGAAAATGGTTCGATTTTAATCTTTCAAAATCCAGCTTTTCAGCTCGCAAGGCCTGGTATGGATAAATCACTTTTAAAACACCCTTTGGCGGCAAGTCATCCCTGTTTTGCAAGGCACAATCCGGGCAGAGATATTTCACTTCCCTTACGGAATATTCCCTGCCGCAGTTTGTGCATTGATACCAAAACTTATTTTTTGATTTATCTATCTGCATTTGCCTTCAATTTTTTGGATTTAAATCTTTGATCTGAAAAATACGATTTATTGGTATTCTTTAAGCAAGCCGGTGCGTTCGTTGAATTCGTTTATTTTATCGTCCCACTCCTGCACTTTGGCATAGCGCGATTTCCAATAATTATCATCGTACCATTGGGCGTTGAGTTCTTCTACGGTTTTGCCCTGTTGCTCGACCCAGGTAAAATATTTGAGATTGTGCATCCGCTTTTTCTCGTAGTAATTCATTTCGATAATATGGTCGATGCCCAAGCCTAAGAGGTCAGCATCAAAACTAACGGCAGCATCTCTGTCCGTAAATGCTCCATGCAGTTTGCGTTCTTCGAGAATCCGCGACTGATACATCTCCATCGAATCGGTGGCCACGGTAAACACCACATCATCGCTTGTCATCTCGTAATATTTGGCCATTTTAATTGCTCCCATCATATTGGCGATGGACGAAATGCCCATAACGGCTAATTGGTCAACCAGCGTTTTATCAATACCCAGTTCATTTATCAAATAGTTTTTCCCGGCTTCCTCGTTGAAAAGGCGCATCAGGCGGATGTTGGGATTGTCGTCGATTCCCGCCACCATATCCATATTTTTGATGTTGTGAATCCAGGGTACATGCTTATCGCCGATGCCTTCGATGCGGTGCTCGCCGTAGCCGTTTTGCAGCAGAGTTGGACACTGCAAGGCCTCGCCGGCACAAACTTTAAAATGTGGATAGTGCTCGCGCAGATAGTCGGCACTGCCCAGCGTACCCGCCGAGCCTTGTGTTAAAAACAAAGCCGAGAAGCATGAACTATCCGATTTTACCTTTTCAAAAACCTCCTGCATGGCCGGCCCGGTAACGGCATAATGCCATAGCGAATTGCCGATTTCCTCAAACTGGTTCAGGTTGACGATAGCATCGCCGCGTTCGGCCTTGAGCACTTTCACTTTATCATAAATTTCCTTTACGTTGCTTTCGCTGCCTGGCGTAGCAAATACCTCAGCACCCACTTTATGCAGCCAGTCGAAGCGTTCCTGCGACATACCCTGGGGAAGCACAGCAATGCTTTCGCAACCCAGCAGGTAGGAATCGTAAGCCCCGCCACGGCAATAGTTTCCGGTGGATGGCCACAGGGCTTTTTGCGTGGTTGGGTCGAAGTGACCGCTCACCAGTTTTTCGACCAAGGGACCGAAGGTTGCGCCAACTTTGTGCGCTCCTGTAGGGAAATATTTCCCAATCAGGACAACGATACGAGCCTTAACACCGGTAAGTTCCGGGGGAAGCTCCAGGAAGTTTACCCCGCCAAAGCCACCGCCAAATTTCACCGGTTCGTTTTTCCAGCTTATCCTGAAAAGGTTTAGCGAATTCAAATCCCATAAGCCGATTCCGGCCAGCTTATCTTTAATCTTTTGTGGCACCAGCTCAGGGTTGCGCATTTGCGCGTAGGTAGGCAGGATGATGTGCTTCTCTCTGCACCTTTGAATCGTGTTCTCTAATACTTTTTGTGATTCTTTCATATTTCTATTCTAAATTTATTTTTTAAAAATGTTTTTTTTAGATGTGCCGACTGTCATTTTTAAAAACTATCATTTGGTAAACCATTAAGATACTTGATTAAAAACAAGTTTTTTTTAACTTATTGGTAAGAATTTTTAATGTTGTAAAAATAGAGTTATTCATACAAATTCTCATTAAAAAAAATTAAACCGGATACAGCCTGCCCAGATTCTTAGGTGGGTTTAAGTATTTTAGGGCATATCAATTTTAAAGAAAAACACAAGCGGGCACACGGGTAGCGAATATCAACCACGCAACCCATGCTGGATTATTTTGGCAATAGAAGCGGTTATCTGCAATGCCACAATTCATACCGAATTGTTTTGCTCAACTTGAAGATTATGAAGAGCAAATCATCATTTTACTATATACTCTGACGAGGGTTCAAAGCCCTGTTAGAGTCATTATCGTGCCTGGTACTTGTGCTATCTACTGTATATTTTCGCTTTCGGGCAGGCCGTATTCTTCCACCATTTTGATATTCATATCTTCGAGGCGGTCGAGGATGGGATTGTAAATTTCGGGAATAACGGGAATGTGTACGCCACGTGCATCAATTTTATCCTGCAAAAGCATTTCAACGCCAACCGCCGCAGGCAGAGCCACAGTGCGGGCAATGGCCGTATTGGTTGCAAGCGTTCCAAAGTCGAGCATCCGCGATTTGATGACTTCTTTTTTGCCATCGGGATATTGGGCCAAAAAGGTGTGTTGCATCACCACCATATCGCGCTCTTGTGGATCGAGTTTCATTTTTTCGATCATCACATCCGAGGTAATCTCGAAGGGACTATCTTCGCCTCTGCCCATTGGCTTGTCGCTGAATAGTCCCAGCCACTCGATGGCTTGCAGGGCATAGCTCTGCTCCGAAAGCCCAAGATAATCGGCAGCTTGCTTTTTGATGTTTTTATCCGGTTCGGCACCAATCATCGTAGCGATAAATCCTGCATAGCTTTTTCCAGTAAAATCTTTTTTGTCGTTGCTTAGCAGGTTCAGGCGTTTTATGGCATCCATCGACTCGCACCAGCCCTTGTGCCTGAAAGTGCCGCGAAACATGGTATGGGTTTCGGGGATGCCATAGATATTGATATAAGGAAAGGAATCGCGGTTGGGATAAACTTCGAGTGCTCCAACATCGGGAAAATCCACTGCCCAAGGTTCTTTAAAAAGGTCGATGGGTTCAACATAAATATCTTTGTCGTGCCGCAGATAGTGGCCATCGTTACCCGAGGCCATAACCACGCCTTTGGGGCTCCACGAAAATTTGTAGTTAAACGGATTGTCGCAGGCTTCGGGGGCAGGCAGGGCACCGCAAAGCGAGTAAAACTCAACGATCTTTCCCCCTTTGTTGTGCACATGGTCGATGATGCGCATGGCCGACATGTGGTCGATGCCCGGATCCAGTCCCAGCTCGTTCAAAATTAAAACCCCTGCATCCCTGGCTTGCTGATCCAGTGCCTTCATTTCGGGTTTTACGTAAGAGGTGGTAACCATGTGTTTTTTGTGTGCAATACATTTTTTGGCCACCGTTACATGATGGGCATAGGGCAGGAGGCTCACCGTAAGATCGTGCGCAGCTATAAGCCTGTCCAGCGTTTGCTCATCGTCAACCGTCCACGCCAGGGCAGTACCATTTTTGTGTCCGGCCACCATGGCATCGGCTTTAGACCGTGTGCGTGTAGCCACGGTTACTTCAAATTGTTTTTCTAAAAGATAGGTAACGATGGGTTTTACCACCATTCCGGCACCGAGAATTAAAACTTTTTTCATTTTGCCTCCATTTTTATGTTTGTGAATGATATTTAAAAAAATCTGTTAATATCTTAGCGAATCCTCAACATCCATTTCTTCTTCAATAAACTTTATTCCATAATTTTCTAACTCATCGAGGACGGGCACATAAATTTCTTTTTGCGTGGGGATATGAACCCCGCTCAGGTTTAGCTTGCCATTAAGAATGTTTTTGACGGCAATAGCAACAGGCAGCCCAACGGTTTTCGACATGGCGGTGTGCGTATGGTCATCGCCTTCCACCACCATTGACGAAACGATCTTTCTTTTATGATCCTTTTCCAAAAATCCAAACTGGTGCTGCATCACGATCATGTCGCGGTCATCTTTTTCAAATTTCCATTTTTCTTCCAGCAGTTTTTGAAGTATTTGTGCAGGGGTGGCGTTTTTCAGTCCGATTTTCTTTTTCCCATTAAAAAATCCAAGCCAGCGCAAGCGGTACATCGGCATCGAATCTTCTTCCAAACCTAAGTATTGAGCTACATTTTGCTCAAGCGTTAGTTCGGGATGAAATCGTAGGAAGGTTTCAATAAAGTCGCCGTAGCTCATGTTTTCAGAATTTTCGAGCGTATAGGTATCATCGGTCATTCCCAGTTGTACGAAAATATTCCAAGACTTCGAAAATCCCGGGCGGCGCAAAGTTCCGCGCACCATAGTCGGGATTTTTTCCAGCCCGTAAATGGAGCGATATTTCAGCGAATCGCGATTCATGTAGGCTTCAAACTCACCGTAGTCGAGCACATGCACGCGCAGGAGGCGGCTAAACAACTTATAGTACGGAATGTATTTGTACATGCCGTTGATAATAATTTGGGCTGTTCCCTGCCCGGCAAGTACTACATTGCGCGGAGCCCAGGTAAATTTGTAGTTCCACGGGTTGTTGTCGTATTTTGGGGCTACCAGTCCCCCGGTAAAAGAACGGAAGGAGGTAATCTCGTGGCCATCATTTTTCAGTTCGTCAATCACGCGCATGGCCGACATGTGGTCGATGCCAGGGTCAACGCCAATTTCGTTGAGTAGTAAAACGCCGGCTTTCTTTGCTTCAGCGTCCAGGGCTTTTATGCTATCCGAAACGTAGGAGGCCGTAACCATGGGCTTGCCCAATTTTACACAATCGGTGGCTACAAGCCCGTGCATACTTGCCGGGAGCATGGATACTACCAGATTGGCTTTGCTAACTTCGTCCCAGCATTGTCCTTTGTCGAATACATCAAAGGCTATGGCATTTCCGCGTGGATGATCCGCTACTTTGGCGTTGGCGGTATCGAAGTTTTTGTCGGCGATGGTGATTTGCCAATCGTATTCCACCGCATGATCCAATAGATATTTAATCAGTGTCGAGGCAGACAAACCTGCCCCAATTACCAGTATATTTTTCATAAAAAAAACGTTCTCGAATTTAAATTGCAGATTTAGTTTACTGAAGCAACGGTGCCTTAGTTTGCGAAAGCAGATGTTGCCAAAAGTTTATTTTAAATGTTCGTTTATGTATTCAAAATCGGGGGTGAGTTTACCCTGATGCAAAATCAAGGCTCTTTTAATTTCGGATGGCAATTTTAATTTATCAAAACTTTGGGTGTAGTCAGCCGTGGCAATGGCGGGAATAAATTTGACCAGCGCATCGCCAAAACCCTGCGATGATTCGCGGGGCAGCTCGCTGGGTAGGATGTCCACAGCCATCACCAGGAGGCCGGTTCCTTCGAAGCCCATGGCAGCTTCACGACTTATAGGATCGTAAACAAATACGGGGTCTTCAATTTCGGTTCCCTTGTGGGTAAATTCGATGCTTCCATCCGGATCGCAAGTAACATCGCCAATCACTTTCAGTTTCATGTTGCCATCGCCGAAGTGCTTTTCCATAAAATCCTTGGTCAGCAGGCGTGGATAGCGGTCGTCCCAATACATACAATTCATGAGTATGGTGAGATGGGGCGCGTATTGCTCGAACTGATTTTTGTATTTTTCGGGATGAGCGTAATAGTCGGCCAGCTCGAAGTGGTGCAAAGTGTCGATAGACTTGGACAAATCTTCTTCTTTAAACACGATTTTGTAAACCAGCTTTTTAGAATACTTTTTCGAGCGTTTCAGTTCGAGCAGGTCTTCGGGCGTTATTTCTACCGTAGGCAGCAAATCGGCGATGTGCTGGGCACCCTTGCTCACGTTACCATAACCCGTAAAACCGATGGTTAAAGGGCTTAGCTCTTCGGATAAACCCTGGGCACGGATGATTTCGCCCACTTCTTTGATGGCTTGTTCAGCCTCGGCCAGCGAATTATAGCGGTGCGATTGTTCTAATCGGGTAAAAGGATTGTCGAGACCTTGAACCTTGAGCCTTTGCCCCAGCGACCACAGCGAGTTGATCATCCCGGCAAGGCCGGCATAGCGTCCAAAAAATATCAAACGACGGCCTTGGTCATCAGCAATTTTTTCGTAATCGATGAGGTTGCACTTTTTTTCCATCATCTTGCGTAGCATGGGCATATTGTAGGCCTGTCCTTTGATGACGTGCGAAAAGAAAATGTAAGTCTTGTTCTCCTCAAAAAACGAAACGGGCATCTCTTTTACCCCAAAAATTACCGGGCAGTCGGCCAGGCTTTTGCTAACAAAAGCCCCCGCTTTCTTGTATTCGTCATCGGTAAAGATGCGCTTGGGCGAGCTTTCCACATAAATTTGCAGTCCATGCGCCTCAATTAGCTTTTGTGCATCGGCGGGAGGAATGGCCACACGGCGTTCCATTACATATTTATCCTCGTGTCGTATTCCAATTTTATTATTCATAGCGATCAATGGTTTTTGTAATAAAAGTATAGTTCCTAATTCGTGGCCGCAAACATACAAAATTTGCTGACCCCGGGGCAAAAATGGACTGCCACTTTTTTACATCTGCAAAACTTGTCCGGTTCACCCCCTAAAATAAGTCACCCCGTTAATCGCGCTTAAGCAGCAGTACTATGTTTTGGAAACTTGCACCACTGGCAAAAAGCATTCACGGGGTGTCTAATGAGCAGGCAAATCCAGCGGTTTAAGATTTCGGCTTTTCATCCAAACGCAAAGTAAAATCGGAGAGTACGTTCATGTAATTGATAAAGGCCTCGTAGGGCGAATCGTAGGGGTTGAAATATTTGTGTACATCGCCATCCGAGAACCACTTGGTACAGATGTAGTAGAAGTGATCGCTGTTTTGTAGTCGCCGCCAGTCGCGAAGCAGCCCGGGGTTTGTGCATTTATTAATTTGCGCTTCCAGGGTGTAGAGTTTGCTGAAGGCTTCGTTCTGCATCTCGTTGCCCAGCCAGGCGGTGAGGTCGCGTTCTTCGTCGGCCCACGAAATGGGGTGGGGGACATGGATTGCCGAAACCGGTTTTAAGGTCTTAGCCAATTCGGCAGGAGTCTTGAAATTAAAATCTCCTTGTTTCAGCAAAAAGACAGGCAGTTCTTCCATAAAATCGAAGATGCCGGTTTCTTTCCATTGGTGCTCGCCAAAGGTTTCGTAGTCCATAAAAAGGTTGACGGTTTGTTCGCCTCTGCTGCCTTCGTTGAGCCAGCCGGCGAACTTCTCTGCCGTCAGAGGCCAGTCTTTCCAGCCCTGGTGCGAAAATCGAAATGCAATGTCATCGCTGAGCTTAAAGTTTTTGAGCAGTAAATTTAGTTTTGGCTTCCGGGCACTGCAGTACATGTAGTTCGGACTTTTCCAGCCCAGTATGTGTTTGGCTCCTTCGGTGAGCATGGTACGAAAGCCCAGATCGTAAACCATCTCGCCAATTGCATCCGAATAAATTAGCTCGGTATTGCGAAAACTCACCGGTTTTTGTCCAAAAAGTGTTTGTATTTTTTCGCTGTGCAAAAGCACCTGACTTTTAAATTCCTCAGCACTGGCCAGCGAGGACAGCGAATGCGAATAAGTTTCGGCAAGAAACTCCACATTACCGCTGGCACCTATTTTCTGAAAGTTTTCCAGAACTTCGGGGGCATATTCTTCAAATTGTTCAAGTGCGGTACCGCTAATCGAAAAGCTCACCTTGAAACCTTTCCCATGTTGCTCAAAAAGTTTTAGCAGAATGTCATTCATGGGCAAGTAGCACTTTTGGGCTATTCGCTTTAGGATATGTTTATTTTCGAAATCGTTGTAATAATGGTGGTCGTTACCCATCTCGAAAAAGCGATAGGTGCGAAGCCTGAAGGGCTGGTGTACCTGAAAGTAGAAACATATCGATTTCATAATTTTAGTGCATTAGGGTGCTGATTTTAAAAGACAGTAATCGGCAAAATTTTAAAATTTATCTTTCTCTGTTTTTTCTGCGTCTTCTCTGATGCCTTTGTGTTTCAGCCAATCATATTTTACCATAGAGTGCCAGATATTTTATAAAAAATGGATGACCTATTCCTCCCGTATCACTTGCCGATAAATAGCCATCACTTCTAGCGCAGCCTTTTCCCAGCTCATGGATGCCAGCTCTGCCTGTCCGTGTTTTTTAAATTCGTTGTTCAATCCCTGGTAGTGCAGCAAGCCGTAAATGGCATCGGCCAAACCGTTGACATCCCAAAAATCGACCTTTAGTGCGTTTTGTATTACCTCGGCCACACCCGATTGTTTGGAAATTATCACAGGTACACCATGGCGCATGGCCTCCAGAGGCACCAGGCCAAAAGGCTCCGACACCGAAGGCATGACAAAAACATCGCTTAGTCTGAACATCTTATCCACCTCTTCTCCCTGCAAAAAGCCGGTAAAATGAAATCGCGTACCCATGCTGAGGGCGGCCACACGGCGCACCAGCCCTGGCAGCATGTCGCCCGAACCGGCCATGACAAAGTAAGGGGGCAAAACCCTAATGTAAAAAAAAGGCAAAACCAAAAAAACAACTGAAAGCCGCGTTATTAGTGCATTTGATGGGGGTAATTGGGGGAAATTAGTTTCATATCGGAAATTTAATTTGGCGGGACAATGCGAGGGGGCATGCGAAGTTATGAGGGTGGAATGAATGAGAATGAGAATTGTGTGCGAAGATTTGAAAATATGAGTACGAGTTAGTGTAAACAACCATAATACAACCTTAAAACCAGGATAGCATACCTTATTATTGTGTATCCCGCCCCTGTGCGCGCCATATTACGCGGAGCGGCGTTTACTGGGAAGCTCCTCATGTTCCTTAGCGGCAAGCTGCCGGTTTAGCCGGTTTATCTCTGCCACATAGCGGTCTATGTCTTTCTCATAGCGTTCTACATCCTTAATGTACCGGCATGTGCTGCACTCCGGTGCCCGGCCAGGCACTCCCTCCTCCTTTTTGCCCAAAAGCATCTCTCCCTCCCCGGTGATTAACCAACCTGGGTTGATTTCTGGAAAAATAGACAATAAATTACCTATTGACATAGAATTAAGAGGCGTTTCTTTGGCCTTTCCGGTAAAATTACCATAGGTTAATCCTATCATTTCACAAATTTTACTCCTACCAACACCAACTTTATCAGCTACTTGTAAAACACGCTCCTTAATATTACCAAATTTATTACTCATTTATTTGCTTAATAGAAAATATATTACCTATCTTTGTCGTTTTAATGCAACAAATGTAATGTAAATGAAAGCTAAAAAGCAAATAAACTTTACCGGAAGGCTGCCTAATACGCTGATAGCGCAACATGCAGGGGTTAGCACGCGCACCGTGAGCCGGGTGCTGTACCAAAAACACTATACCCATACACGTGCAGGCAAAGCCGTGCTGGAAGCCGATGAAATGCTTCGCAGAAAGCTAAACAACCTCTAATCATCGCACAATGAAAAAATCAGCTTCGCACGCCATTTTTGCCCGCCAACATCCCGCAGCATTTCAAAACGAAATGTTGGAAAATAGCACAATGGGCGGCAATGGATGGCAAAATGGACGGCAAATGGACGGCACTAATGGACGGTACTTTTTAATATCATAAAATTATGAGATACGACAACAAAGTAGATAGTTGGGTTATCAATCTGGAGGAGTGGCTCAATTCAGGTTTAGAGTTATATCAATATGAATATCTCAAAAAGAAGAAAAAGATACGCACAAAAGGCAAAGCCTATCGCGGCCAACCGGTTGAGATTATCCTTAACACCGTTCCAGAAGAGAAGCGCGAGCAGATTATGCGCGCTCTGCATATAGCCGATGCCAGCTACCGCGAAGCCATGGACACGGCCCGCGCGCACGGGGCCAAAATGGCCGATGTGGCCATAAGCAGCACCGCCCGCAACATACAGCTTAACGCCGCCTACATACTGGCCGAGCTGCGTGCCGAGGTGCAAACCAATAGCCTGCAATACGTGGGGCACTATGCCCAATACACCATAAGTATGCAGGACGGCCTGGGCTACGGCCAACTGTGCGCCGTGGCTGCCTGGCTGTACGACCGTGTGCAAACCATGCGCACGGCCAGCCGCACCCAGCGCGAGTTTATGCGCCTGATGCGAAGCCTGCGGGCAAACTTCCTCGAAGTACTCCCGAAGCTACAACTGATTAAGAAAATACCCGAAAACGATTACCGGTTCAGCCAGTGGCTTGACGCAATTATAAAAAGTATGGACGAAGGCAAACAAATACACGAGGCCGTGGAGGTAAAACGCAGCGGCAACACCAATGCGGGCAGGCTAACAGAGGCACAAATAGCCATAACCGAGCGTATATACTGCAACGGAAACTACACCGACACCCAGGTATATGACCGCATTAAAGAACATGGCCGCCTGCATGGCTGGTGGCGTAAAGATGGCGAATACCAGCCGGTGGGCTACGGCACCATAACCCAACTTGCATTTTATAACAACCTGACATTCAGCACTAAAATTGTAATGTGCTGATTATCAATAGTGTTATTTTATTACCCAAATTTGTTAAATATCAGTATATTAGATGATTGCATTTTTAG